>Ga0209692_10000338_pt1 | contig 127208 bp, 114 predicted proteins | sample tdDd472_FD_187129 | JGI IMG/M metagenome (GOLD analysis project Ga0209692, IMG submission 187129) | Marine sediment microbial communities from the Atlantic coast under amendment with organic carbon and nitrate - tdDd47.2 (SPAdes)... | ecosystem: Environmental > Aquatic > Marine > Coastal >... | reverse complement strand
GTCGATTACTTTGTCACTGTATGCCATGGTGTTGTCTCCTGTCTCCACGTGTGTTGCGGATACTTAATTTTCAATTTTAAGCGGCTGGTGTTTTTTGGACTAGCCACTCTGTCAATTTATCCATCAGACGGCAGATTTTTGCGTGAGAGCAAGGCGCGCTGTGGAATTTAAGGGTGAGCCTGTTGTTACAGGTGATCACTTAAATTTCACGGCAGCAACGCCGCTATCGCGCAAAAAGATCCGCCTAATGCGCGGCCCATTCAACCGAGTTCAGGTCTATGCCTTCTTTAAACATGTCCCATAACGGCGACAGGTCTCGCAGCTTGGCCACCGCCTTTTTCACCAGCTCAATGGTGTGGTCAACGTCTTCTTCAGTGGTGTAACGGCCAATGGTAAAACGTAATGAACTGTGTGCCAGTTCGTCACTGCGGCCCAGTGCGCGCAGCACGTAGCTGGGCTCCAGGCTGGCCGAGGTACAGGCCGAGCCACTGGACACCGCGATGTCTTTCAGCGCCATGATCAGGCTTTCACCTTCAACGTAGTTGAAGCTGATATTCAGGTTACCGGCGATGCGGTGGTCCATGTCGCCGTTGACATAGACTTCTTCGATGTCTTTCAGGCCGTTATACAGGCGGTTGCGCAGTGCCAGGAAGTGCGCGTTTTCGGCGTGCATTTCTTCCTTGGCGATGCGGAAGGCTTCACCCATGCCGGCAATCTGGTGGGTCGGCAATGTGCCGGAGCGCATGCCGCGCTCATGGCCGCCGCCGTGCATCTGCGCTTCGATGCGCACCCGTGGCTTGCGGCGTACATAGAGTGCGCCTATGCCTTTGGGGCCGTACATCTTGTGGGCGGAGAAGCTCATCAGGTCGACTTTCATGCGCTCCAGGTCGATGTCGATCTTGCCGGCACTCTGGGCCGCATCCACATGGAACAGGATCTTGTGTTCGCGGCACAGCTCGCCGATGGCTTCGATGTCCTGGATCACACCGATTTCGTTATTGACGTGCATAATGCTCACCAGGATGGTGTCGTCGCGGAAGGCGGCTTTCAGTTTGTTCAGGTCCAGCAGGCCGTTGGACTCGGGATCCAGGTAGGTGACTTCAAAACCTTCCCGTTCCAGCTGGCGGCAGGTGTCGAGCACCGCCTTGTGTTCGGTCTTGCAGGTGATGATGTGCTTGCCCTTTTTCTGGTAGAAATGGGCGGCACCCTTGATCGCCAGGTTGTCCGATTCGGTCGCACCCGAGGTCCAGACGATTTCCCGTGGGTCGGCATTCACCAGTGCGGCCACATGGCCACGTGCGGTTTCCACCGCCTCGTCCGCCGCCCAGCCAAAGGCATGGCTACGTGAGGCCGGGTTACCAAAGTCGCTGTCCACCGTCAGGTAGTGCATCATCACGTCCGCGACACGCTGGTCCACCGGCGTGGTGGCTGAATAGTCAAAATAGATGGGGCGTTTTTCACTCACAATCGATAACCTTTAATTAAATTGTTGCCTTATCTGCGCAAGCGACTCAACAAACTGAGTCACCTGCGCCTGCGTATTCTGTTCACCAAAGCTGACCCGAATCGAGCCTCTGGCAACCAACGGGTCTACCTGCATCGCCAGCAGCACATGGCTGGGCTCGGTTTTGCCACTCTGGCAGGCCGAGCCACTGGATACCGCAAAGCCTTTTTTATCCAGCTGCATCAGCAATGTCTCGCCATCAATCCCCGCCATAGAGAACTGCAGGGTATTGGGCAGACGTCCAGCATCCACTGAAAACACCGTGATGCCCGGCTGCTCAAGCAGCGCCTGCTGTAGTTGCTGGCGCAGTGCCAGTGCCTGTTGCTCACGCTGCTGCTGGCGCTGCGCTGCCAGTTCCGCCGCCTGGCCAAAGCCTACAATCGCCGCCAGGTTCTCGGTACCACTACGACGACCACTTTCCTGGCCACCGCCGCTGATCTGTGGCTGCAGGTCAATGCGTCGGCTGACGATCAACGCACCGGCGCCCTGCGGGCCATACAGCTTGTGGGCTGACAATGTCAGCAGATCCAGCCCAAGCTCAGTAAAGTTCAACGGCAACTTGCCAGCCACCTGGCAGGCGTCACTGTGGAACAGCAGATCCTGGTTCACCGATCTGGCGGCACTGATCAGTGCGGGCAGATTCTGCAACACACCGGTTTCATTATTGGCCGCCATCACCGACACCAGCCGGGTCTGGGGGCTCAGCGCCTGCTGCAGCGCGGCTTCCGTGACCACACCCTGTGTATCCACCGGAATCCTGTCCAGTTGCCAGCCCGCCTGCTCAAGCTGGGCAGCCGGACCCAGCATGGCGGCATGTTCAATGGCACTTAGGGCAAGTCGCGCCGGCTGTTGTGCCTGCAAACTGCCTTTCAATGCCAGGTTATTGGCTTCGGTGCCACCCGAGGTAAACACCACCTGGTTAGCTTGCGCACCCAGCAGGTCCGCCACCTGTTGCCGGGCCTGCTCCAGTGCATTTCTGGCCAGTCGACCGTAGCGATGCACACTGGAGGGGTTGCCGTAGATTGACGACATATATGGCAGCATTGCCTCCATAACCTCCGGGGCCAGGGGCGTGGTTGCGTTATGGTCGAAATATACCGGCACTTAAACCTTTAAAACTCTAACCTTTAAAACTCTGCTTGCACGAGGCACAGACTACTCAACCACCACGCGATTCAATGCCTTCTCCTGCTGGCTGTCCTGACGTCGCACCACTTCCAGCACTTCCTTGCGGGATTTCATTTCCGACAGCATAATGCCGTTGAGAAACTCATGGATTTCATCACTCAGCTCAGTCCACAGGTCGTGGGTCAGACACTGGTAACTGTCACCACTGCAGGTACCCTCGCCGCCACAACTGGTGGCATCGTAGGATTCATCCACCGCGAGGATAATTTCCGCCATGGAAATTTCCGTATCGGGACGCGCCAGTGAATAACCGCCGCCAGGCCCACGGGTACTGGCGACCACATTGTTGCGTCTGAGTCGGGAAAACAGCTGTTCCAGATAGGATAGAGATATACCCTGGCGCTCGGAAATATCAGCCAGGGAAACGGGGCCGCCCTGCTCGTGAAATGCGAGGTCCAGTACTGCTGTGACCGCGTAGCGGCCTTTAGTGGTCAGTTTCATAGCTTGCTCTCATAAATTCTGTGCCAAGTATACTCAATCCCGAGTAAAATAGTCAAGTATTATGGGATAAGCTAAGTGTTTAAATTTTAAGGTTTTTCAGACTTGTCCGTGGTGGCCGACGCGGCAGCCTCAGCGGCCTCTGCCGCCTGCTCCGGCGCAACCTCATCGGACTGGGTATCTATCTCCAGGTGCCCCAGCTTGGGCAGCTGAATATCGTCCAGCTCCGCGTCCAGCGCCTTCAGCGACTTGCACATACGCTCCATTTTCTCATCCATTACGTGGATGTGATCGAGCATGCAGTTGATCGCGGTGGCCACCGGGTCCGGCGCATCCTGCACCACACCATAGGCATCGAAGCCCATCTTCTTGGCGGTTTCTGCACGGCGCGAGGCCGCCTCATCCGACTTGTCCCGTTCAATCACCCGGCCAGGCACACCAATCACCGTGGCATTTTCCGGCACGTCCTTGGTGACCACCGCATTGGAACCGATGCGGCAACCCGACTGCAGGGTTATCGGGCCGAGAATTTTGGCCCCTGCCCCTATGACCACATTATTGCCAATGGTGGGGTGGCGCTTGCCTTTTTTCCAGCTGGTGCCGCCCAGGGTCACGCCATGGTAAATGGTGACATCATCACCGATTTCCGCGGTTTCACCAATCACAATGCCGGTGCCATGGTCGATAAAAAATCGCCGGCCAATCACTGCACCCGGATGAATTTCGATGCCGGTATACCAGCGCACAATATTCGACAGCACCCGCGCCAGCCATTTCAGATTGCGTTTATACAGTGCATGGGCTGCTCGATGAAAAATCAGCGCATGTATACCGGGATAGGTGGTGATAATTTCAAAAAAATTACGTGCCGCCGGATCGCGGTCAAACACGCTATTAATGTCTTCTTTAAGTTCGCTTAGAAAAGAGGCCACTGTAATCTCGTCTGATTAATCATATAAGTTAAAGCGTAACAGTTTTACGTCTGTTGATGAAGAAATTCAGCAATCCGTTGCAGCGCAATCTGCAACTGTTCAACAGGCTGTGTATAGGCAAAACGCACATATTGATGAGCATTATATTCACCGAAATCCAGCCCCGGTGTAATCGCAACATGAACCTGGTTCAGCAGTTCACGACAGAAATCAAAACTGTTACCACTGAAAGCCGACACATCGGCGTAAATATAAAACGCACCAGCCGGTTTCACTTTCAGTTTAAAGCCCAGCTGCTGCAGGCCGTCATAGAGAAAATCACGGCGCTGTTTGAGTTCCGCAGCCTGTTGGTCCAGCAGTTCCAGGTTAGCCGGTTCGAAGGCCGCCAGTGCCGCCTGTTGCGAAATACTGGGTGCCGCCAGAAACAGATTCTGCGCCAGTCGGTTGATCGGCTCTATATACATATCTGGCGCATACAGCCAGCCGAGTCGCCAGCCGGTCATGGAAAAATATTTTGAAAAGCTGTTAATCACAAACAGGTTACGACTCAGTTCCAGTGCGCTGAATTCCGCCTGCTCATACACCAGCCCCTGGTATATCTCATCAACAATTAACACCGCCCCCCTGTCTTCAACCAGCTGAACAATCTCTGCCAGGGTCTGGCGATCCACCAGTGTACCGGTTGGGTTGGACGGGGTCGCCAGCAATACCGCAACTGTCTGTTCTGTCCAGTTAGCCTCGATCAGTTCTCGGTTGAGCTGGTAGTGGGTGCTTTCATCCACCGCCACCTGCTGCGCAACGCCATCCAGCAGGCGTACAAAGTGCCGGTTACAGGGGTAACCGGGATCGGCCATCATCACCATTTGCCCGGGATTAACCACCGCCGCCAGTGCCAGCTGCAGTGCACCGGAGGCACCCGGGGTAACCAGAATATTGTGTACATCCAGCGTCAGCGAAAAGCGGCTGGCATAATAATCGGCTATGGCCTGGCGCAATTCAGGCAGACCACTGGCGGGGGTATAAAATGCCTGGTCATTATCAATCGCCTGCTTCGCTGCGCGCTTAACCGCCGCGGGCGTGGTGAAGTCAGGCTCGCCGACTTCCAGGTGAATAACCCTATGACCGGCCGCTTCCAGCTGCTGTGCCTGTGCGAGTATATCCATGACATAAAACGGGCTGATCTGCTGTATTCGGGTGGATAACTGCACGAATTTGTCTGCCTTTCATTGTGTTGGCTCTGCCTTATGGCAGAGTTACCTGCCCGCCTGTATTCAGGAAGCAAAGTGGCATATCATAATACACAATTGCATAATCGTTAAAATCACACCGGCAGGACTGTACCCTGCTGTGATTAAACCCTACACCGAGCACTGGACCCGAACTGATGTACCGACACCTACGCCAACTGGCGCTACTTCTATGCCTACTTTCACCTGCATTCACACCTGCACTGGCTACACCCCAGTCCGATGCCGTACCCGGCGGCATTGTATTGCTCGAACTGGCTGAACACCAGCAGGATGCGATCGCCCGTTTTGATAATAAACGGCTGGCAAAAATCAAAAACCCACAGGGCCAGTTTGTACTGGTGGGCCTGCCCCTCAACACCCAGCCCGGCGAGCACCGGGTTGAGTTGCAGCTGGCCAGTGGTGAAACCCAGCATATTCCGTTCACAGTGAATAACAAAACCTACAAGGCGCAGTACCTGACCATTACCAACAAACGCAAGGTCAATCCCTACAAGGACGATATGCCGCGTATCCTCAGCGAGAAAAAGCGCAAGCAGGCAGCACGCCAGTACTGGTCTGAGCAGGCCGTGCAGGCCGATTTTGTGGTGCCGGTGGATGGACGCATTTCGAGCATTTTTGGCCTGCGCCGCTTCTTTAATGACCAGCCAAGACGTCCCCATTCAGGGCTGGACATAGCCGCGCCCCAGGGCACGCCGGTGAAAGCAGTGGCCGCTGGGCGGGTGATTGAGTCCGGCGATTTCTTTTTCAGCGGCAATATGGTGTACCTGGATCATGGCCAGGGGCTGCTTACCCTGTATGCCCACCTGCATGAAATCGGGGTGAAAACCGGTGATACGGTCAGCGCCGGGCAGGTGATTGGCACTGTGGGTGAAACCGGTCGGGTCACCGGCCCTCACCTGCACCTGGCGGTGATTGCCAACCAGGCCACGGTCGACCCGTTACTGTTTTTGCCTCAGCTCGCGGACAAGGCGGAAGAGTACTTTAAACACAACTAATTCCACATTGCCCCTTGCGTAATCCCTCAATTTATTGATAATTGGGCCGCAATATTCACATGATGAGAAGCTAGATGGCAAAAGAAGAAGCATTACAGATGGATGGCACGGTCCTGGAAACCCTGCCCAATACGATGTTCCGCGTGGAACTCGAAAACGGTCATATCGTGACCGCACACATCTCCGGACGCATGCGCAAGCACTATATCCGTATTATGACCGGCGACAAGGTCACCGTTGAGATGACCCCCTACGACCTGGCAAAAGGCCGCATTGTTTACCGCGAGAAATAGCCGCCGAGTAATCACCCCCGGGTATTAAAGCAAATTCCATAAAAAAGGCTGCGTTAAAACGCAGCCTTTTTTATGGTCAGGATGTACAGTATTCCGCGAGAGGCAGGACGCCGGGAGCGATTATGTACAGGATGTATGGTATTCCGCGAGAGGCATAGAAGTCCTTAGTCGTTGGTCATTCGTCCATGTGCAATCCGTAGGTTGGGGTGACAACCCCAACGACTTAACTGGTTCCCATGCTCCTGCGTGGGAAACCCTAATGCGTTATCTAGTGTCTGTGTACGCATGCATTCCCACGCAGGAGCGTGGGAATGAGTAAATCACGCTTTACGAAATACCCCATTTGCGTGTATTTGCGTTCATTAGCGGACTTTTAAACACAGGCACCCTGGCTTAAGCCGTGGCTGACTAACCAGCCACCGCCTCTTTTTCCACCACTTCGATTTCCAGGTCATCCTTGTCACGATTCAGGCCGACTTTCACCTGACCGCCCTTGGAAAGGCGACCGAACAGCAGCTCATCCGCCAGCACACGTTTCATGTGCTCCTGGATAACCCTTGCCATTGGGCGTGCACCCATCTTCGGATCATAGCCTTTTTCCGCCAGCCACTGACGTGCATTATTATCCACATGCAGAGTGACGCGTTTCTCCTCCAGCTGGTGTTCCAGCTCAAAGATAAACTTGTCGACCACACTGGCGATAGTGCGTGGATCCAGTGGCTTAAACTGGATAATGCTGTCCAGGCGGTTACGGAATTCCGGCGTAAACAGGCGCTTGATTTCTTCCATGCCATCGGTTTCATGGCTCTGTTCGGTGAAGCCCATACTGCGGCGACTCATCATCTGTGCACCGGCATTGGTGGTCATAATAATCACCACATTACGAAAGTCGGTTTTACGTCCATTGGTGTCGGTCAGCGTGCCGTGATCCATCACCTGCAGTAACAGGTTGAACACATCGGGGTGAGCCTTTTCCACCTCATCCAGTAACAACACCGCATGGGGATGCTTGTTGATGGAATCGGTGAGCAGACCGCCCTGGTCAAAACCCACGTAACCCGGGGGTGCGCCGATCAGCCGTGACACCGTGTGCCGTTCCATGTACTCCGACATATCGAAACGAATCAGCTCGATACCCAGTACCTTGGCCAGCTGCTTGGTGACTTCGGTTTTACCCACCCCGGTGGGGCCGGCAAACAGGAATGAACCCACCGGCTTGTCCGGATTACCCAGGCCGGAGCGGGACATCTTGATCGCATTGCTCATGGTATCGATGGCTTCATCCTGCCCGAACACCACCAGCTTGAGGTTACGCTGCATGTTTTTCAGCACTTCGGTATCTGATGAAGATACGGTCTTCGCCGGGATACGTGCGATCTTGGCAATAATGTTCTCAATGTCATTCACATTGATGTTTTTGGTTTTGCCGTCCGCATTGTTCATATTGCGGTTGGCGCCCGCCTCGTCGATCACATCGATGGCCTTGTCCGGCAGGAAGCGATCCATCATATAGCGACTGGATAATTCAGCCGCGGCTTTCAGTGCATTCAGGCTGTATTTCACATTATGGTGAATTTCGTAGTTTTCTTTCAGGCCGCGCAGAATTTCAACGGTATCCGCAATCGAGGGTTCTTCCACATCGATTTTCTGGAAACGCCGCGTCAGCGCACGGTCTTTTTCAAAGATGCCACGGAATTCCTGATAGGTTGTCGAACCCATGCATTTCAGTTCACCGGAAGCCAGCATTGGCTTGATCAGGTTGGACGCATCCATCACTCCACCCGAGGCCGAACCGGCACCGATGATGGTGTGGATTTCGTCGATAAACAGAATCGCACCGGGATCATTGGACAATTGTTTGAGCACACCTTTCAGGCGTTTTTCAAAATCACCGCGATACTTGGTACCGGCCACCAGTGCCCCCAGGTCGAGGGAATAAATGGTCGAGCCATTCAGGATTTCTGGCACTTCACCGTCGACGATTTTCTTTGCCAGGCCTTCCGCAATTGCGGTTTTGCCCACACCGGCTTCACCCACCAGCAGCGGGTTATTCTTGCGACGACGGCATAGAATCTGCACTGCACGCTCCACTTCGTTTTCACGACCAATCAGTGGATCAATTTTGTTTTGCAGCGCCTTCATATTCAGGTTGGTGGCGTACTTGTCCAGCGGCGAGCTGTCAGATTCAGCCGCCTCTTCGTTCTGCACCTCGGATTCCATATGGCTGTCTTCTTCCGACACCTTGGAAATTCCGTGGGACACATAGTTAACGATATCCAGACGGTTAACGTCCTGCTGGTGCAACAGGTAAATCGCCTGGGATTCCTGTTCGCCATAAATCGCCACCAGCACATTAGCGCCAGTCACTTCTTTTTTGCCCGAGGACTGCACATGGAAAACTGCGCGCTGTAGAACACGCTGGAAACCCAGGGTGGGTTGCACTTCACCCAGCTGGTCTTCATGGAAAATTGGCGTGTTTTCGTCCAGGTACTGGGACAGTTCAATTTTGAGGCGTGATAGATCGGCACCACAGGCCTTAAGCACCGAGCTGGCACTGCTGTTATCCAGCAGTGCTAACAGCAGATGCTCAACTGTGATGTATTCGTGCCGTTTATTGCGTGCTTCATTAAATGCGACATTTAGTGAAGCTTCGAGCTCTTTACTCAGCATAATATCGCCTCATCAAGTTTGTGTGGAGAGCCCTGTGTGGCTCGGCCACTTTTGTAAATCGTGTAACCAGGTGCCTTGTGTGCAGGCTATGCTTCTTCCATTGTGCATAACAATGGGTGTTGATGCTGACGTGAATAATCATTCACCTGTTCCACCTTGGTTTCTGCAATCTGGTAGCTGTATTCGCCACAAACCGCCTGCCCCTTGGTGTGCACCATCAACATAATCTGCGTTGCCTTTTCCTGATCCATGCTGAAAAATTTCGCAAGAATCTGCACCACAAACTCCATTGGCGTATAGTCATCATTCAGTAATATGACCTTGTACTTTCTGGGTGGTTTCAACTTCGGTTTGGCTTCGTCTACCGCCAGCCCATCATCATGATCCCATTCAGAATTATGATCACTCATGCCATGCTCTCATTGTAGTTCAAGCTGAAATGCTTTTCTCAAAATCAGCCTGTCCGACGTTTAAAAATTAATTAAAAAACTGCCTGCTGCAAATCGCAAAAGACAGCCTCCCCGCATCTGTACCGGGGAGTCTGGTAATACGGCATTTTACCCTATCTGATGGCAAAATAACCCCATTCAAGGCTTTGCCCGCTGATTTTTCAGGCAAACTGATTTGAACGGGGGATTCCACGCGAAATAACCTGCGATATAGTGCGGTTGAATTATCCAGCCATACAGCCAGGCATCCAGCGCCCCAAAATGGTGCCGCCCTGGCTGTGTTGAAAAACCTGACAAATGAAAACTTTGCAAATGAAAATATGCCATTCCGGGATTACAGAAAGTCCCCGCTATACAACCTGCCAGCACAAATTTAGCGCCACGTCTGTACACTGGCTGCGCCTGTTAACACTGACACTTGCGCTATGCATCCCGGGCACAAACAACCTCAGTGCCAATAGCCTTGCAGCAGCGGACAGTATTTATCGTTTCCAGAGCAAAATGGCGCAACGCGGCCATGTCGCATCCCAGTATGCCCTGGCCTATATGTATGAAAGTGGACAGGGCACGGATAAGGACCTGGCACAGGCAACCGACTGGTACAAAAAGGCAGCGCAACAGAACCATATTCCGTCAAGGGACAGGCTGGTATATATCGAAATACTGAACAATGGTTACCAGCCCCAGCAACAGCAGCCGTGGTTACTCAGGCTGAAACAGACCGCCGATAACTATGATCACAAGCACCAGGGGGAATCCGCCTTTCTACTGGGCCAGCTGTATGCCGCGGGTCTTGGGGTAAATAAAAGCCTGAGTATGTCACTCAAATACCTGCATCAGGCGGAAGCCGCCAATGTGATTGGCAGCGACAGCGAGATTCGCCGGGTTGAAGCCGAGCTGGAGACATTACGAGCCAGCTACGCCATCAGCGACAGGCAGGCCGCACAGAGCACGCCACAAACGGCTAAAACCAGCACCACGGCAAAACCACAGCAACCGGTCAATAAACCGGCCAGTAAACAGACCAGCCAGACTGCACCGCAACCCGCAGAAGCGATAACGCCGAAATCTGCAGCGCAACCAGTAAGCCAGAATAAGCCGGCCTATAAACCAGCTGATAAGCCGGCAAGCAACCCTGTCGCTGCTGCAGATACAAACAATACCCGGGCCGTATCCAGCGTAGCAACCCCACAGGCGGTTCCAGCGGCAAAACAGAACAGCAAAACCGGAGCCCAGGAGCCCCATCCGATGATGGTGATCTGCTCCGGCTGGCAGCGACTGGACAGCGCCTGCAGATAAGGCCTGTACGCAGAACGCATCAGCCAGTACAACCGCAATTCCCCTGCTTTAAGCCTGGCCTGTCCGCAAAATCCATTTTGGTAATTTAACCAATAACTTAAGCCACTAACTTAAGCCATTGGCGCGTATCTAATTAGGCCGTTCTGTTCTATAATTGCGTTTTTTCGGCATGCAGTTTCTGCTGCTTCGTTACGATTCATAAATACACAAGATTTAAATGAAGGGTTCCTTAACATGGCGGATCAATTCAGCTTAACCAATTCTGCAACGGGCGATTCACTGGAGCTAGAGCTACTACATGGCACCCAGGGGCCCTCAGCACTGGACGTGACCGCGCTCTACAAGGAAAAGGGCCTGCTCACCTACGACCCGGGTTTTGTCTCGACCGCCAGCACCAAAAGCTCAATTACCTATATCGACGGTGAGAAAGGCATTCTGCGCTACCGCGGCTACCCCATTGAACAGCTGGCCGCCAAGAGTAACTTCCTCGAAGTCGCCTTCCTGCTGCTGTACGGCGAACTGCCCTCGAAAACCGAGCTGGAAAATTTCCAGGACATCATCATGCACCACACGATGATTCGCGAAACCATGCGCACCTTTTTTGAAGGCTTTCACCATGATGCCCACCCGATGGCGATCATGATCGGCGTCACCGGTTCTATGTCAGCCTTCTATCACGACTCACTGAATATCCACGACCCCAGACACCGGGAAATTTCAGCGCATCGCATGATTGCCAAAATCCCCACCATTGCCGCTGCCAGTTACAAGCACAATGTGGGCGAACCCTTTATGTATCCAAAGAACCACCTGGATTACTGCGGCAACTTTCTGCACATGATGTTCTCGACGCCCTGTGAAGAATACGTACCCAGCCCGACTGCAGTCGAGGCCATGAACCTGTTGTTTATCCTGCATGCAGACCATGAACAGAATGCCAGTACATCTACGGTTCGCCTCGCTGGCAGCTCCGGCGCCAACCCGTTTGCCTGTATCGCCTCAGGCATTGCATCCCTCTGGGGCCCGGCACACGGCGGCGCCAATGAAGCGGTATTAAAAATGCTGGAAGAAATCGGTGATGTGTCCAATATCGATAAATACATCGATAAGGCCAAGGACAAAAAAGATCCGTTCCGTTTAATGGGTTTTGGTCATCGTGTGTACCGTAATTTTGATCCCCGCGCAATGCTGATTCGCGACATGTGTCACCGTGTACTGAATGAACTTTCCGGCGAAAACCACCCGCTGCTCGAACTGGCCACCAAGCTGGAAGAGCGCGCACTGAAGGACGAGTATTTCATTAAACGAAAACTCTACCCCAATGTGGATTTCTACTCCGGAATAATTTACCGCGCACTGAATATTCCATCCAATATGTTCACGGTGATGTTTGCCATTGCACGCACAGTTGGCTGGGTGGCGCACTGGAGCGAAATGATCTCCGACCCATCACAACGTATCGGTCGTCCCAGGCAGATTTATGTGGGCGCCACCGAACGTGATTATGTGCCGATTGATAAACGCTAATTACAATTTACCAACACACAACGCATAAAGCAGCCTGTAGGCTGCTTTATGCGTTGTGTTCAAAGTTTTTATATTATTGACTGCGAACTGAAGCAAAACCAAGCACGGTTACATACAACTCATCATTGAGCTTCTGTCTGATCATCGACAGCAAACGCCGTTCCAGTTCAGTCTGCCGCAGCGCTGCTACTTTAAAACGGAAGGTGTGGCTGGGAATTTCGGGGTCAGTATACTTAATTCAGAATTCGCCATAAATGAGTATACTACCCCCTGAATTGCAGAAGCGGTCACTCGAAAACCGTGTGTGAGAGTTCGGAGGGTTCGAGGGTAAGTATACTTAATTCAGTATAGAAAATAGCTCGATAAGTTAATATGTACACTCCCCCCCCCAGAATTCCCGACTAAATAACAGTAATTTTAACTGAAATATTATTCTGCTATCACAGTCAATTAATTATCTATAAAAACTAGACACCACAAATCTGTTACAAACAAACCTGAAGAGTACGGCCAGTCTAAGCTGTCTGTCGAGTTGGACTCTTTGTATTTTATGTTGTTATTATATAAAAACTCTTTAATTTTGGTATGTGTTACTCCAACTTTCACATTTTGTATCTTATTTAGATTTTTTATATTCTTTAACAGTTCGGGCTTAGTTGTGATTAATCCAATAACACCGTTATCACTTAATATTGCTTCACCACCATATTCAGATTCTGATGGTGATGACAAAGTTATATAGGAAGAATCATTGCTTGATTCGGTATATTCTAGTAATTCACTCGGCACCAAGCTAATTCGTGTTGACAAAATATAGTCTGTTACTTGTGCGATCTTTAGTGGAGTGTTTTTTTTATGGTTATCAAGATGTGAAAATATAACAGTTCCTGAAAATGGTCTAATGTTTGTTTTTAACAAGGCCAAGTCATTTTTTTCATCAGCTGAAATAATGTCAATTATATTTTGCCCACTATCTCTTATTTCATCACACTCGCTTAATTTATATGCGGTAGTAATAATGTGGCCACTATCTGAAACATAAATCCCAGTTCTAAGTGACATTTTTGTATTAGTATATTTATTTATTTTTTTATCTAGCTCCAAAGCGTCTAGAGTGTTGGTATTCCTTTTACGGACTAATGTCTGTGCTTCTTCAAGCTGCTTAGAGCTCATTGATAAAGCTATCTCATCTCTATACTTAACAGCATCAGATAAGCCATAGGCCACAGCCAAATTAGCCCACATATGAGCTAATACATAATCTTGATGTGTACCAATACCCTTATCGTACATCATTGCAATAGCCATCATGGCATTTGGTTGACCTTGATCAGCAGCTTTACTAAACCAATAGAATGCTTCTCTATAATCTTGTTCTATATTTACACCAAGATAATACATCCAGCCTAAGATAAGCTGAGGTCTAGCAAGTCCTATTTCTGCGATTCTCTTAAGTTCATTTACATCATCGGGCGCACTAAATTCACTAATTAGTTCTTCTACGCTTTGTTCCGACGTATAACTATCTGATATGTTTATTATTAAGGATAGCGTAACTATAACTAACGTATTGAAATATTTTTTATTCATAAATTTATTATATTTTTATACAGCAATATCAGCAGCGAAATTTATTAAAGGATAATACATGCTATAACTACTTATTAATTTTTCATGATGGTAATCACTACTATCAATATAGTATAATTGGAACTTCGGGAACAGTATACGTAATTTGAATCAATAGGGTCAGATTCGATTGAAAAATGTGCGTTTTGTTTAACTTCTACTTTAGGGTAATAGCTGCCAGTTTATAGTTTCGTTCGCAGGCTTCATCGGCCAGAAGCAAACCCCACCAGTGTTACATAAAGTTCATCATCGAGTTTCTGGCTGATCATCGACAGCAAACGCCGTTCCAGTTCAGTCTGCCGCAGCGCTGCTACTTTAAAACGGAAGGTGTGGCTGCCGATCAGTTGCTCACCCTGTTTCAATTGCACTTCCAGTACCGCCCGTTGCCAGTACCAGCCCTGGTTCAAACCCAGGTCATTCACATCCAGTTGCGCCACTAACTGATAATTACCCTTCGCTCTTGCACTAAAGCCAGCATTGGCGATTGCGGATAACAGTGTTTTTTCAAGCTTGCCCGATGGGTCATCGTTAACAATAGACAACGACAGTGACACCCCCTGCAACTGTTGCTCTAGCATCAGTCTCAGTTCAGTCGGCGACCATGGCGCTTCATCCCCGGGACCGTGACGATCGATAATTTTCAGCATCTGCTGTAGCACCTGGCGCTGCTGCTGCAACTCGATTGCCCGGTTAATATACGCAATACGCTGCAGTCGCGGCTGTGAGGTTTGTTGCAGCTTGAGCAACGCACGGGTATCTGCATCAAGCTGCATGATTTCTTCGTAAAGATTGTTTTTGGCCTGTACACGATTAAGCTCGGCCAGTGCATGATAAAGCTGCAGGACTGGATCATGCCAGATCTCACTGATCACCGCGCCCCTGATTACCACATCGGATTTTACCTGTACTCGTTGAGTGAGCTGGTGCGCCTGTTCAACCGTTTCCACGCCCATCCGGGTTGTCACAGATGTTGCAGACTGGCGACTACTGGTATCACTGATCTGTGCCTCGAAAATTTTCGCCAGGTTGCCCAGCGCACGGTCTTTGGCCAGTTCAGGATTGTCGGCTATACCGGTTGCCGATAAAAAAACCTCGGGATTACCCCGGCCCTGGTTGGTCACCCAGTCCGGAGCCGTCTCGGCCTGCACTGTAAACAGCGGCAACAGCAAACAGAATATAATTAACAGGTTTTTCATAACATGTGTTATCGAAATATCTGCAGTGGAAAAATGGGAATAATCAGTAACCGTCCCGGCCCACTCACACTGTCTGCTGACAGCACCGGTTTTGTCCAGCGTTGATTGACGATTATTTTTTCACCGGCTTTAAGTTCAATCCCGGCCTGGAATGCACTGCTGTTCGCTGCAGGCGAAGACACAGCCAGTTGATAACTTCCCGGTGAAAGCGGAATACGTGCCAGTTCAATTTGTTGTGGCAAGGTATTCCAGCCACGGGTATCGGCGATTTCAGATCCCATATTAAACGCCATCAAGGCCAGCTGTGCCACCGAACCGGAGTTTTCCGCCACATTGCGTTCCGATTTTTTCTTGATTGCAGCACGCGCAATGGCACGGGCAGTAATCAGTGGCAGGTTTTCTTCCAGCGATGCACGGGCCATGGCATCAATGTCCGCCACAACCTGTGTGCTGTACTGCTGCTCTGCAATGCGCAGCTGTGTGCTGGACATTCGCAACGGCGGACGCGGATAGGATGGCACCGCGATTCGCACCATCGAGGATAATTCACTGGACCAGGTCTGCAACACAACCTGCTCCCGTTGTGGCACCATGCCCTTTTCCAGGATCACGATAATCTCCGCCTGCTTACGGCTTAAGCCCGGCTTGAAATCATTCATTGCAAACTGCTTTTTATACACCGCCAGTTCGTTATCCATGCCCATTAAGGCCAGGCTGCGCAGCAGGTCTTTTTTCAGCTGCAATGGCACATCAAGCCGGTATTTATACTGGGTATTTTTATAGGCATCCACCGCCTTGCGATAGGCGACGGTGGCATCGCTTTGTTCACCCAGCATTTCAAACAGAATACCGGAAAAATAGCGCATAAACGCCACATCGTCTTTCGGCTCACCCCATTCATTGAGCTTCACCTGCGACTGCAGCAATTCCACCCGGGCCGAATCCGGTTGTTGCAGGCTGAGATAATTCAGCGCCATATACAGATGCAACAACACCTGCTCATAGCGTTCGCCCTGGTAGCTGATCACTTCATCATTCAGCAGCAGGGCTCCGCCCTGCTCACTCACCGAAGTGGCATAGAGTGCATCGATTCGTCGCTTGGCGGTTTCCAGTGCCTTGTTGCTGGCGGCATAGTCACCGCTCAGGCGCAACAGCATCCCCAGGTTGAGGTTTTCCATGACCCCGTCCGGCTTCGACTGGTGGGCACGCTCGGCCTCCACCAGCGCCGCCTGGTAATCACCCGCATAAAGCTGCTGCCGCATCTCCGCGGTTTTAAGCGCACTGGTGGCACAGCCCTGTAAAAACAGGACACTTATTACAATCAATGCTGCTTTAGAAAAGGAAAACAAATGCTTACTCATTAAGCCTGTTGGACTCTGTCGATTGCGCCAGCGGATACACGAACCCGCAATAGATAATCTGCTACAGCATGCACGCCCAGCACGTGCACCCGGGCCACTGCAAACAACAGCGAGCGCGAGTGCAACGCACCGATTCGTTCAACTGCTGACTATAGACGCCAGCCACTCTTCTGGATGGTTTTCTTGATTTTCTTCTGGCCGATCCACACCTTGCGGTTGCTCAGCATATCAATCAGGGTCAGATCAACCTGGTAGAACCGTGCCTGCTCACCATCAACCGCATCGATAATGGTATTAATAGTGCCCTGCAACATAAAGTCAGCACCGGTTTCCTGTCCCATTGCCTTGCGGGTTTCCTCACGGGCATTAAGATCCTGGTCAAGCCGTTCATCACGCACTGCGGTACGCTCAGTGGCTGAGGCAACGAAATCGATTTCACCGGAGTTAATCAGCTCACGTTCCAGGTCGCTGATAAAGGTGCGGGTATTGATATGTTCATGGCTGAGGTTGCGAACTTCCCCCACGATCACCGTAGGTGGTCGATTATGCACACGCGTGTAGTTGCTCACCCAGGGGCGGGACAACACATCATCGATCATTTCACGGGACACCAGGCGCGAGTCGGTATCATTCCATTGGCCGCTCAGATCAGTCACCGTGTCCGTATCAACCCGGGTCACTTTGGTACCGCAGCCGCTGCTTAATACCACCAGCGAGAGCAGGAGCAGCAGGCCCATGGTGTATACGAGGCGGTTGCGCATCGGTGAGGCACAGACAGATCCGGCAGATAAGGTACGCTGAGGTAAAGACATAGAGTTCTCCGTTATGCAAAGTAATTGCGGTTTGTATTTTTATACCATTAATTATCTTTTAAAACAGTCTTTTGAGAGAGATTTTATGGTATCTTGCCGCCCATGAAAGCCGTTGACACAATCCTACATGGCCGCTGGGTGCTGCCGGTTAATGACACAGATGAGCTGCTACATGATCACGCAGTGGTGATTGATGATGGTCGCATTAGCGCAATCCTGCCCAGCAGCGAAGCCCGCCAGAGCTTCAGTGCCAGCATTGAAAAAACCTATGCAGAACACCTGTTAATGCCGGGTTTGATCAATGCACACACCCACAGTTCAATGAACCTGTTCCGCGGCATGTCCGATGACCTGGCGCTGGATGACTGGCTCAATCATCACATCTGGCCAGCTGAAATGAAATGGGTTGGCGAACAGTTTGTGCACGATGGCTCGCAACTGGCCATGGCGGAAATGCTGCGCTCCGGCACCACCTGCTTCAACGACATGTATTTCTTCCCTGATGTCACCGCGCGCCTTGCCAGGGACATCGGTATGCGCGCCTGCATTGGCCTGATTGCCATCGACTTTCCCAGTGCCTGGGCCAGCAATGCCAACGACTATATCGACAAGGGCCTGCAGCTACGCGACCATTTTCGCAGTGACAGCCTGATCCACACCCCCTTCGCGCCCCATGCGCCCTATACCGTCAGCGACGAGCCCCTGGGCCGGATTCGTATGCTGGCGGATGAGATGGACCTGCCGGTACATATTCACCTGCATGAAACCGCCCATGAGGTTGAACAGTCCATCAAACAATACGGCATGCGTCCATTACAGCGGTTGCAGGAACTGGGGCTGGTGTCCCCCAACCTGGTGGCAGTGCACTTCACCCAGGCCAGTGATGAAGACATTGCACTGATGGCCGAGTCCGGCAGCCATGTGGTGCATTGCCCGGAATCTAATCTCAAGCTGGCCAGCGGTTTCTGCCCGGTTAAAAAACTCATGGACGCAGGCATTAATGTGGCACTTGGGACTGATGGCGCGGCGAGCAATAACGACCTGTGTATGCTCGGTGAAATGCACAGCGCGAGCCTGCTGGCAAAAGCGGTCAGCCAGGACCCCACCGCACTGACGGCGATGCAAACGGTCAGAATGGCAACCATCAACGGGGCCCGCGCACTGGGGCTGGAACAGCACACCGGCAGCCTGGCACCGGGCAAGTTTGCGGATATTATTGCGGTGGATTTCTCCGCCCTGGAAATGCAGCCGGTATACGACCCGGTGGCCAACCTGGTGTACAGCAGTAATCGCCAGCAGATCAGCGATGTCTGGGTGGCGGGCCGCCACCTGCTGAAAGACCGTCAGCTGACTACTCTTGATGAAGCGGCACTGCTGCGCAAATGCCAGCAATGGAATGATAAAATCCAGGCCCATGCCGAAGCCACAGGCGACAAACGCTGATTCGCGTAAGTGCGAACACACCGGAACAATACGCCAGACCTATACACCTGAACCATACAGACAGACATCACTATGAGCACACTCAATATAGACCACGCCGAAATCGCCAAATTTGAAGCCCTGGCCAACCGCTGGTGGGACAAGCAGGGGGAATTCAAACCGCTGCACGACATCAATCCACTGCGCCTGCACTATATAGATGAGCGGGTACAGCTCAATGGCAAGCGGGTACTGGATGTGGGCTGTGGTGGCGGCATTCTCTCCGAGAGCATGGCACACAGGGGCGCGAATGTGACGGCCATCGACATGGGCAAGGCGCCCTTGTCGGTGGCCAGGCTACATGCCATGGAAACCGATGTGGAAATCGATTACCAGCAGATCACCGTAGAAGAACTGGCGGCCCAGCAGCCGGGTTCCTTCGATGCGGTGAGCTGCATGGAAATGCTGGAACACGTGCCCGACCCCTCATCGGTGATCAAGGCCTGCCAGACCCTGGTAAAACCCGGCGGCTCGGTGTTTTTCTCCACCATTAACCGCAACCCCAAGGCTTACCTGTTCGCGGTGATCGGCGCCGAGTACCTGCTAAAAATGCTGCCCAAAGGCACCCATGAGTACGCCCGCTTTATCAAGCCCTCGGAGCTGGATGAATGGGCGCGCATGGCCGAGCTGGAACTGAAACACATCACCGGCCTCAGCTACAACCCACTCACCAAAAACTACAAGCTGGGGCGCGATGTGGACGTCAACTACATGACCCATTACCTGGCGGCCCTCGACCCCAGCACCGCACGGGCCGATTAATGCAGCAGATTAAAACCGTGCTGTTTGACCTGGACGGCACCCTGATCGACACCGCGCCGGATATGGCCCACGCCCTCAACCTGTTACTGGCCGAGGAGCAGTGCGACAGCCTGCCCTACGAGGCAATTCGCCCGGTGGTTTCCAATGGCAGTGCCGCCGTGGTTGCACTGGGCTTTCCCGAAATCAGTGAAGCAGGTGAGCTGACACGTCTCAAGCAGCGTTATCTCGAAATCTACCAGGCCAACCTGTGTGTACACTCGAGCCTGTTTCCCGGCATGGCAGAGCTCATAGACCAGCTGGAACAGCACAGGCGCAACTGGGGCGTGGTCACCAATAAACCGGGCTGGCTCACCGACCCGCTGATGCGTCAGCTGGATCTGTACTCACGGGCCGCCTGTGTAATCAGTGGCGATACCACCGCCAACCGCAAACCCCACCCCGAGCCCATGTACCTTGCCTGCAAACAGGCGGGCTCAGCAGGCTCACAGTGTCTGTATATTGGCGATGCACAACGCGATATCCAGGCCGGGCGCAATGCGGGCATGCAAACCATGATTGCCTGCTATGGCTATATCGGTGACTGGGAAAACATTGATGACTGGGGTGCGGATTATCGCATAGAGCAGCCGCTGGATGTGCTGGATTTACTCGAACTGACCTCCCCGGCGCTCTGAACGCGCAACCCGCATAATTACAATTTACTTTAAATAATTTATTTATCTTATTGTTTACAAATGCTTTAACTCCATTTATTACAGAATTTAACAATCACCACTGGCACTCACACCGCTGCGCCGTTATTATGCGCGCCATAGTGTCAGGCTGAGTTTCTACACCTGTTTAAGGCACCGGCGAAGCATAAGCCGCGGTGCCCTGGCCTTCTCAAACCGTGACAAACGAGAGGAACATAACTTGGAATTTAAAGACCTTAACCAGCTTGAAGCAGCGGCCGGCTCCGGCCGGAGAGAAACCATCCGCTTCGGTATGGCAATGCTGTTTATTGTGGGCATTATGCTCTACACAGGTGCCAGCATCGGCAATATCGAAAATGCCTTCCTGCTAATAGCCGCCGCCATGATCGGTGGCTATATGGCGATGAATATCGGCGCCAACGATGTCGCCAATAATGTCGGCCCGGCGGTCGGCTCCCGTGCCATGACCATGACCGGCGCAATTATTATCGCCGCGATCTTTGAAGCAGCGGGTGCGATTATCGCCGGTGGTGATGTGGTCAGCACCATCAAGAAAGGCATTATCGATCCGAACATGATCTCGGATCCCAGTATGTATATCTGGATTATGATGGCCGCCCTGCTCGCCGGTGCCCTCTGGCTGAATATCGCCACCTACCTGGGCGCACCGGTTTCTACCACCCACTCGATCGTCGGCGGTGTGCTGGGGGCCGGCATTGCGGCCGGTGGCCTGAGCATTGCCAACTGGGGACAGATGGGCCAGATCGCCGCCAGCTGGGTTATCTCGCCGGTGCTGGGGGGTATGATCGCCGCCTTCTTCCTCTACATCATTAAACGCAGTATCACCTATAAATCCGATATGAAGGATGCCGCACGCAATGTGGTGCCCATCCTGGTGGCGGTTATGGCCTGGGCCTTCGGCACCTACCTGATTCTGAAAGGCCTGAAAACCCTGTGGAAGGTGGACTTCCTCACCGCCGCCACCATCGGTGCCGGTATTGCGGCCACGGTTTACATTATTGTACGCCCGCTGATTTCCCGCGCCGCAGCGGCCATGGACAATGACAAACAAGGGGTGAACAAGCTGTTTACCCTGCCGTTGATCTTTGCTGCAGCACTGCTCAGCTTTGCCCATGGCGCCAACGACGTGGCCAATGCAGTGGGCCCGCTGGCGGCAATCAATGACGCGATTACCAATGGCGGTATCGCCACCAAGGCACCGATTCCACTGTGGGTGATGCTGGTGGGTGCACTGGGTATTGCGCTGGGTCTGGCACTCTATGGCCCCAAACTGATCCGCACCGTGGGCTCGGAAATTACCGAACTGGACCAGATGCGTGCCTTCAGTATTGCTATGGCTGCATCCATCACAGTAATTATTGCCAGCCAGCTGGGTCTGCCGGTGAGCTCCACGCATATTGCGGTGGGTGGCGTGTTCGGTGTGGGTTTCCTGCGCGAATACCTGAAAACCAGCTACTCCACCATGGTGGAAGAAATCAAGGCACATCACCATGAGCAGGATGAGCAGGTGATCGAGAAGTTCCTGCTGGACTTCAAGGACGCCTCACTGGAACAGAAGCGCAAGATGCTGAAGCAGCTGAAGCAGCACTCCGCCAAGGCCGACCTCACCAAAAAGGAACGCAAGCAACTGCGCAAGCTGTACAAGCATGAGCTGGTGAAGCGTTCGCAGTTTATGAAAATTGCCGCCGCCTGGGTGATTACCGTGCCCGCCTCGGCGCTGATTGCCGCACTGCTGTATTTCGCCATTCGCGGTATGATGCTGCCCTGATATACCGGCGCAAAGGTACGGGGTCTGTTTTATCCACGCAGACCCCGTGCCAGCCGCTCGAATCACGCAATAAAACCTGCGCCCAATAACCTCATTTTATTCTGCTCATAAACTACATATATGTATTGAGCAAAACTTAACCACTATATATGGTGCTTTATGCCACCGAAAACTGCAGGCAATGCAGCCATATACCACCGTTTATCCATAAAAATGCAACTCTGTGAAATTTTCTTAAAAGCCCGCAAAGCGCGCCAGATCGGTGTTTGTAGAATCACCGCCGGGTTTAACCACAAGTTATCCCCAGAAAAACCCACAGCCAGGATTTGAAACCACAACATCTTGTGGTATTTTACTCGCAGACCACTATATAAGCATAATCATCTGCTTATAAAGCGGCACGAATTAAGCGGCTAAACCACGCGACTAGCCAATTGCCGATGGGCCTCCCCGACTGCGCAGCGGCCCCTGATTATCAGCCTGGATCATTCATGCCAGGCCAGTAATCAAAATGATTTAACGACGTCAGATTTAAACATAATTAAAGCTATAACCCGTAAGGAAAAACGAATGAGTGCTCCCCAACTGCAGGCCGTTCCCAATAATATAAATGAAGTGCCTTATCAGCCCGCCTCCCTGGATATCTGGGATACCAAGTACCGCCTGAAAACCAAAACCGGCGAAGCGGTTGACCAGTCGATTGACGAGACCTTCGCACGGGTTGCCAGGGCACTGGCGGATGTTGAAACCACTGCCGAACTGCGCAAGCAATGGCACGAGAAATTCCTCTGGGCACTGCGCCATGGTGCGATTCCCGCCGGACGAATTATTTCTAATGCCGGCGCGCTGGAGCACAAGCCCGCCACCTCCACCATTAACTGCACCGTGTCCGGCAGCATCACCGACTCCATGGACGGCATCCTGGAAAAAGTCCACGAAGCCGGCCTGACCCTGAAAGCCGGTTGCGGTATTGGCTATGAATTCTCCACCCTGCGCCCCCGCGGCGGTTATGTCTCCGGTGCTGGCGCCTACACCTCCGGCCCGCTGTCGTTTATGGATATCTACGACAAGATGTGCTTTACCGTGTCCTCCGCCGGTGGCCGCCGTGGCGCACAGATGGCCACCTTCGATGTGGGTCACCCCGATGTGTTCGATTTTATCCGCGCCAAGCGCGAGAACGGCCGCCTGCGCCAGTTCAACCTGTCGCTGCTGATTACCGTGGAATTCGTCGAGGCGGTGAAAGCTGACGGTGAATGGCCACTGGCCTTCCCCATTACCACCCGTGAATGCGCACAGGACGGCCTGGACCTGAACGATGCCTCCAAGGTGATCTGGCGCGAGTGGCCGATCAAGGGCGATTACATCACCAATGACACCGGCCTCACCGCCTGCCGCATTACCCGCGTAGTGCCTGCACGTCGCCTGTGGGACAGCATTATGGCCTCCACCTACGACTACGCCGAGCCCGGCTTTATCCTCATCGATAAAGTGAATGAAATGAACAATAACTGGTTCTGCGAGAATATCCGCGCCACCAACCCCTGTGGCGAGCAGCCACTGCCCCCTTACGGCAGCTGCCTGCTGGGTTCGGTTAATCTGACCCGTTTTGTAAAACACCCGTTTACCAGCAAGGCCAGCTTTGACTGGGAAAGCTATGGCGAAACCGTCAGCATCTTTACCCGCATGCTCGACAATGTGGTGGAAATCAACGGCCTGCCACTGCCCCAGCAGCGCGATGAAATCACCAAGAAGCGCCGCCACGGCATGGGCTATCTGGGTCTGGGTTCAACCCTCACCATGATGGGCATTAAATACGGTTCAGAAGAATCACTGGAATTCACCGACAAGGTAACCCGTGAAATGGCACTGCAGGGCTGGCGCACCGGGCTGGAACTGGCAAAGGAAAAAGGCCCGGCACCGATTATGGAAGAAGAGTTCGAAGTCACCCAGGCAATGCTCTACAAGCGCCCTGAAATGCTGGACGATGGCTACAAGCCAGGCGACACGGTCAAGGGCAAGGTACTGCACGCCAAATACAGCCGCTATATGCAGCGTATCGCCGAAGCCGACCCCGAACTGGCGAATGAACTGGCGGAGCACGGCTGTCGCTTTACCCACCACAGCTCGATTGCCCCCACCGGCACCATCTCGTTGTCACTGGCCAACAATGCCAGCAACGGCATCGAGCCCAGCTTCGCCCACCACTACTCACGTAATGTGATTCGTGAAGGCAAGAAGTCGAAAGAAAAAGTCGATGTCTTCTCCTTCGAGCTGCTCGCCTACCGCGCAATGGTTAACGCCAAAGCCATGCCATTCAGCGACAAGGAAGATGAAAAACTGCCGGACTACTTTATTTCCTCGGAGAACATCACGCCCAAACAGCATGTGGACATCCAGGCCGCGGCACAGAAATGGATCGACTCATCCATCTCCAAAACCGCCAATGTCCCCACCGAATATCCATTCGAAGACTTCAAGAATATCTACGAATACGCCTACGATATGGACCTGAAAGGCTGCACCACCTTCCGCTTTAACCCGGAAGTGTTCCAGGGCGTGCTGGTACAGGACAAGGACCTGGAAAACACCACCTACCAGTTCACCCTGGAAGATGGTTCCACCGTAGAGTTAAAAGGTAACCAGGAAATTGAATACGACGGCGAAATCCACACCGCCGCGAACCTGTTCGATGCACTGAAAGAAGGTTATTACGGCAAGTTCTAGGCTTGCCAACCAGGTTTGACGCAAACATCGGCTGTGCATATAAAAAACACAAGATGCGAGCCGGGTTCACTAACACACGGGCAGCCGGTGTTTGCGCCTTTTAAATGAGAGCTCTACAGATGCAAATCAGTATGCCGCTGTAGAGACGATAGAGTATTGAGATAACAACACTATGAGCACTGCAACACAGGAAAAACCCAAGGACAAACCCATGGCCACCAAAATCGATAAGAAAATCATTGATTTCAAGGTTGTAAAAAACGAACCGGAGGTGGTCGAGCCAGTTAAACCGATCGAACCGGAAAAGATGCATGAAAACGTTGAACGTCCGGACATGCTGCTGGGTTCAACCTATAAAATCAAAACACCGTTATCGGAACACGCACTGTATGTGACCATTAACGATGTCATCCTTAACCAGGACACCGACCACGAAACCCGCCAGCCCTACGAGATATTTATTAACTCGAAAAGCATGGACCAGTTCCAGTGGGTGGTTGCATTAACACGAGTTATCTCCGCGGTGTTCCGTAAGGGTGGCGATGTCTGCTTCCTGGTAGAAGAACTGAAAGCGGTATTCGACCCACAAGGCGGCTACTTCAAGAAAGGCGGCAAGTTCATGCCCTCACTGGTGGCGGAAATCGGTGATGCGATCGAATCGCACATGAAGATGATCGGCCTGATCAAGGACGAAGGCCCCGACGAACACCAGCGCAAACTGATGGCCGCCAAACGCGCCGAATACGAAACCCGACGCGAAGTCGCGGTAGAGTCCTGCGACGATGACGCCGGCACCAGCTTCCCCGAAGGCGCGCAACTGTGCAAGAAATGCCACACCAAGGCCACCATTATGATGGATGGTTGTATGACCTGCCTCAACTGCGGTGATTCGAAATGTGGGTGAGTTGGAACCGAACAGGCTTAATGCCTGTTCGCAGTTCAACGAACGACCAGCATGGATGCTGGGCCGGACACCCTGCCTCATGGACGAGTACTTGTCGTAAAATCAGATAGTTTTATAAGGACACTGGCTTTTTACTGGCTAATACAGACACGGACAGTTAATAAAAAATACAAAAATGCACAAACACGAAATCAAAACCTGCCCCCACTGTAAAGCGTCATTTGAATGTAAAAGCGGCGACATTATCAATTGCCAGTGTGAATCGATCACGCTTACAACAGGGCAACGTGAATATATTAGCCAGCGTTACGATGATTGTTTGTGTGCTAACTGCCTGGGTAAATTGCGTCTACAGTATAACCACTGGCAGCATCGGCAGAATATACAGGCGATAACTCGGCATCATTGATGGGAAAATAAAACAGACATTCAGACAAAAGCATCCCTAATTATTAACGATAGCACAGCAATAACAGGAAACACTTCAAGCTTTTATTACTTTAATAACACAAACACAATGCAGTAACTTTTTGATACTAAGGTAAAAAAACCATAAAATAAGAATAATTAATAATACAGATAACAAGAATTTACCCGCTCTAACAGATGGTAGTTTTAAGCAGGGTAAATATAAACATCGAGGGATAAGTTGAAAGAATATAGTGGAGCAGTTTTTTTTGTAGATATTCTCGGCGTTGGCTCACTAACACAAGGAAAAGCTGCTATATCAAAAGAAGATTTCTTAGCCCATAGGTTTAGTTTTGAGAGTGGTTTTACTGAACATCAGTTTTGCGCAAAACTGCTTGTTAAGTTCAGAAGAATCTTAACCACAACCACTGAGGATAGAGTAAAGATAAAAGTTGCCCAGTTATCTGACTGTGCATTTATTTGGTCTGAAGATGCAAATATGGTAGTCAATGTGGCTAGAGAGATTATGTGGAAGTCTCTTTTAGGCGGTTTACTTTGCCGTGGTGGACTGGCTTACGGTCAAATCGTAGAGCCCGATAAAATCAACACTAAACTGGGTATGTTCATATGTGGCGGAGCAGTAACAGATGCGGCCAATCTAGAACAAGTAGGTAAAGGCACAAGGATTTTCATTAAGCCTGATCTAGTATCCGAGCTAAGCTCTATCCCTCATACAGCATTTACACCAAGAAAGAATCCTATGGATTGTTCGATATTTGATGAATTTCTTTGGTACAAATACCCCGATGAAATACAGTCTTCGCTAGATGACTATCAATTAGATAAGGGAAAGATTCTAGAGGGCATTGTTAAACTAATCGCAATGCTACGTTATTCACCTAAATTCAAATGGAATTCTTCATCTCATGCTGGTCGTTTACAACTTGCTAATTCCATTGATGTCATCTCGTCAGAGACAGAAGAAATAGCTAATAATCTAGATTTAAAATTTGGGTGTGAATATGTAATTGATGCTTTAGATAACCGCAGCGACAATAAGTATAAAGACATATTAAACTCATATCAAAAAATCATTAAAGATGTGTTAAAACTATCAAACCACTACAGCAGACGCGCATAAGGTCTGAGCCACTGTGAAAAATATAACGCACAACTACCAGCTCACTAAAGAAGGAATAAATATGAGTGAATCAAAAATAGAAATAAAAATTGGGGAAATAAAGTTTTCAGGAGAAGGTGAACCAGCATGGCTGTCTGAGCAATTAGACAAAATACTGGGAAAAGCTGAAGACCTAATCGCTTTAGCACCACCAAAAATCACGCAAAACACCTCCATGCATCAAGAGGCAGATCTAGCAGGACGAAACGAAATATCATCAAAACCCTTAGCCACATGGCTTAGAGAGAAAAATGCAGAAACATCACAAACCGTTAAGTTTTTGGCCACTTCTGTATGGCTCGAAGCAAAAGGCCAAAACAGATTGCAGACTAAAGATATAACAGCAGCCCTAAGCAATGCGAACCAAAGACGCCTTGGAAACGCCTCGGACTCTCTAAGCAAGAATATCACCAAAGGATTCTGCGAAAAAGAAGGAAACCAATTTTACGTTACTGAAGAAGGCAAGCGTTCTTTAGGTATTAACTAAAATGGCAGAATTAAAGTCTCTATTAGGCGCACTCCCATCTGGATTAAGAAACCCGCTGATAAATGAGTACAAAAAACTTGCCCAAAACTATATGGAGCATAGGTGGGAGCCTGCAGAGTTAAGTGCTGGCAAAATTTGCGAAATCGTTTATTCAATCATCAAAGGACATATTGATAATAACTACCCAAGCTCACCATCCAAACCACGAAACATGGTTCAAGCTTGCAGGAAACTAGAGAATGAATCTTCTTTACCGAGGAGTTTTCAAATTTTGATTCCACGCTTGCTTCCGGCGCTTTACGAAATAAGAAACAATCGTGGCGTCGGCCATGTTGGAAGCGAAGTGGATGCCAACACAGTTGATGCAAACTTGATGTTCACAATAATTAACTGGATACTGGCTGAGCTAGTTAGAGTTTTTCACACTGGGTCTTTAGAGGACGCACAGATAGCCATAGACGCATTAGCCCAAAGAAACACCCCCTTAGTTTGGGATAGCAAAGGTTTTAAAAAAGTTCTTTCTCCAACTATGAATTTGAAAGACCAGATTCTTTTGCTTTTATCATCAACAGATAGAGATGTCTTAGTTTCTGATCTTATGAAATGGACTGAATCGACTAACAAGCCCTACTACAAAAAAACCCTTAAAGGACTGCATAAAGATAAAAAAATTCACTTTAATGAATCAGAAAACTTAGTCACCTTGCTGCCTTCTGGGAGCAACAAAGTCGCCAGCATAGTAGAGAAGCACAAAAATACGTCACGATAAATATGGCCAAAATAATAAGGGACAGACCACGGTTTTTAGCGAGATCTATTCATAACCGTGGTCTTTTCAGCCATGTAATTACAAGCGCATCTTTAATAATTATTTTCTCTGTATGCAAACAGTGATACAACGTAAGGATCTTTAAATTGTCACAAGATATTTTCAAAAAAGCCATTGAGCTAATCGACGATGCGAATAGTGAAGACCCGAATCAGGTCACCGATGAGGATGGTAAGATGTGGCCAAAAGAGCTGCTTTATTCTTATCGCATGGCAGAAATTCTGCAGCGTTATGCACCAGAAGCTGATAGTATCTGCCAGCTTGCGATTCGCTCACAGCACATTCAGCGCTGGAAATCACCGCGTAATGCTTACCCTATGGACCGCATTGGTTATTTACAATGGCGCAAAGATCTGTATAAGTTTCATGCGGACACCATGGGAAATCCAGGGACAGTATACCTATTTTATTATCAGACTATGAGCGAATTGACTAATGAGTATACTGTCCCAGGATTTCCCTATACTGTCCCCGGATTTCGAATTGACTAATGAGTATACTGTCCCCGGATTTCCAAACTGAGCATTTATTATAAAAATCATAGTTAGACACTTGGCCTGCCCTTATAAAAATCCCATGACAGTTTAAGATTTATTCTTCTGTCCCCTTATTGACTCCCTCCTTCACTACAAATTCAAGAATATCCCCTGGTTGGCATTCCAGCACCTGACAGATACGCTCAAGCGTAGCAAAGCGGACACCCTTCACTTTTCCTGTACGCAGCAATGATAAGTTCTGTTCGCTAATTCCAACCTCGCGGGCCAGTTCTTTGCCGCGAATTTTACGCCTGGCTAGTATGACGTCCAGATTAACAATAATCGGCATGGCGTCACCCTATATAAACTGTTTGTTTTCGTCTTCCAGTTTGCTGGCCTTGACCAGCAAATCACTCATCACCCAGAGAATCATGGCAAGAGCGAGCACTTCTATTTCTCCACTTCCAAGGGAAACAGAGACTAATTGCTGGCCTGGAGGGTGGTTCCACGATAACAACAGGCTGGATAAAACAAAGTGCACGGGCCTGGCGATCGCCTGTGCAAACAGGAAGATCGCGAATAGCCGCAGGTCTCGGCTGTTGCTCTGGTTAAACAGTTCTCCCCTGGCAAAGTTGGCGAAGGCGCGGCGCAGAAAATAAAAGCCGCCCAGGCCAATCACCAGGTAAAGCATGGACAGCAACCAGAAGCCATACCATTGAGCTGTGGTAACGCTCTGCCACTGGATCGGCAACGCCAGGTTACGCTTAACCAGGGTGGCAAACGTATCAATATCAAATAAAAAGAACAGGCCAACCAAAGGTATCACCACAAGTATCGCCAGACAGCCCCAGGCAATTAAAAGCGAAAAGTATCGAGTCATGTTAGCCCCTTGACTTAAATGTTTTAAGGTAATAAATTATCGTTTTACGATAATTTTGTCAACATAATGTGGAAAACCTGAGGGATCAGTCTTGCCCTCCCGGACTATATTCCCGCTCGTGTTGCTGATAGACCGAAAGCAGGTCCAGCCATACCTTCGGCCACACTGGGAAAACAAAAGGACCATGCTTTATGAATAAAGAGTCGATCTTAATACTGTCATTGGGATTAAGCGCATGCAGCAACAGCGCTGTGTATGAAAATATGCGTATCTATCAGCGTAAAGAATGCCTTAAGGAACCTCCATCGCGCTATGAGGAATGTATCAAGCAGGTCGAGAAGTCCTACACGGAATACCAGCGTGAACGCGATGAGGCGTTGGAATAGTCATTAAACCACACCGCGTTCTTAATATGTCAGCCACTATCGTCAACGGCGCGTTAATTACTCACTGCATTGCTAGCAATGAGAAGCCTATATGTTATTCAGGAGACAACTTATGGAAATAAACAGACAGACCGCAGTCACCTTCGGGTTGTTGTTGATTGCCGCGATCATAAGCGGCATTTTCAGCTCGGTACCAGGAATTGAACTGGACGACTATATGACAAAACTCCAGGCCATTGAACCGGAAATACTGATCGCCGTGTTGTTTCAGGCACTGATGGCTGTGATTTACGTCGCCATCACGGTGATCTCCTATCCCATCGTCTGCATGGATAGTCAGAAAAGCGCTCTCGCATACCTGGCTTTTCGAGTGATTGGTGCGTCATTCCTCTTTATTGGCATTGTCACGCTACTACTCTTTATCCCACTGGGAAACCAGTTTGCCCAGACAGATATAAACAACCGTGAACAACTTGAAGTCGCCGGCGACTTACTTAGACACACTCGGGACTGGCTCAATCATATCGGTATGATTCTTCCCTGGAGTATCGGTGGTCTGTTTCTATACAAAGCATTCCTGAAAACCGGGTTAATTCCCCGATGGATGTCGCTGTGGGGATTGATCGCCGTCGTACTCACTCTGCTGGCAACAATACTCTACATGCTCGGGCAAATTGAGCTTGTAACAGTCACCTACTTCGCACTTAATATACCGACCGCACTTCTCGAAATAACCCTGGCGATCTATTTAATAGCGCGAGGATTTCGGCAAATCCCATCACCGGCCACCCCGAATTAAAAAAACAATAAGGGACAGACCACGTTTTTGGCAATAATAGTAAGTGAGCCATATAAACCAATAACAAACTGGTAATAAAATCATGGGAATGCAATACAAATCTGGATTTTGTAAAAAATGTAACGAAAACAGAAAGGTAGAAAGACCAGGAGTCAATGGCAAAAAAGGTGCCGGAGGGATTAAATTTTGATCAATCCTGGCACGCATTTAAGAAATACCCCTCCGTCACCTTTTTGTTATAAAGGCAACATACATGAGCGAAGATGACATCAAGGAATAAGGGGTCCAAGGAATAAGGGGTCAGAGCCCTTTTCAGCTATGTAATTAGAAGCGCATCTTTTAATAATTATTTTCACTGTATGCAAACTGTGATACAGCATAAGGATCTTTAATTTGTCACAAGATATTTTCAAAAAAGCCATTGACCTAATCGACGCTGCCAATAGTGAAGACCCGAACCAGGTCACCGATGAGAATGGCAAGACGTGGCCTAAAGAGCTGCTATATTCTTATCGCATGGCAGAAATTCTCCCGGAATAAGGGGTCAGAGCCCTTTTCAGCCATGCTATTACAAGCGCATCTTCTAATAATTACTTTCTCTGTATGTAAAACTAAGATACAACGTAAGGATCTTTAAATTGTCACAAGATATTTTCAAAAAAGCCATTAAGCTAATCGACGCTGCTAATAGTGAAGACCCGAACCAGGTCACTGATGAGGATGGCAGGACGTGGCCAAAAGAGCTACTTTATTCTTATCGCATGGTAGAAATTCTGCAGCGTTATGCACCTGAAGCGGATGACATATGTCAGCTTGCTATTCGCTCACAGCACATTCAGCGCTGGAAATCACCGCGTAATGCTTACCCTATGGACCGCATTGGTTATTTACAATGGCGCAAAGACCTGTATAAGTTTCATGCAGACACAATGGGTGAGCTGATGTCACAGGTGGGTTATGCCGCAGATGATATTGAGCGAGCTAAGAAAATGGTTGCCAAAGTTGGCATTAAGAGCAACCCGGATACGCAGTTACTCGAAGATGTTGCCGACCTGGTGTTTATTGAATATTACCTGCTAGATTTTGCTAACAAGCACCCTGATTACACTGAAGAAAAATGGATTGAAATTATTCAGAAAACCTGGAAAAAGATGTCTGATAAAGGCCAGAAGTTTGCACTGTCAGGTGCCATTAAATTACCCGAACCACTTGTGCCTTTGATTAATAAGGCGCTTGGGGTTAAGGACTAAGTTACAAACAAGAGAGCAAAAAACACAGGGACAGGCTGGTCCTTCCCTATGCTCTCGGAAACCTTTAACCCTAAACCATGCTCGGGCATGACGAAGATCAGATTGTGATTCAGGTCACAAATTAAATGAGTCGGTACCAAAAAAATATTAAATTATGTAATCAACTCCCCTAATGTCACACCCTTTTACCTGGTCGTAAGCGAAATAGTTAAAAAGACTGTTCACTCTTAAGCTTTTAATCCATTATTATTTGACTTTTTTTGATAGCATATTTACTCTTTACATGCTGTACAGATTGATATTAACAAGGAGGAGTTATGAAAATGATAAATCGTTATTCTGTTTTTCTTATTTACGCCACGCTTGTAATCAGTGGCTGTTCTTTAAACATCGAAGTTTCGGAAGATGATGAGGCGGTGTCCGGTTCCAGCGTATATGAGTTATTTGCAATTCAGCCAGATATGGATGATGCATTTAATATCTTGTTTGTTCCTGATGCTTCTTACGGGGATTTGTCGGTTTTAGCAAATCGCCAGGCCTTTGTTGATGATCTTACCAATGCCATTGAAAACAGCTACTGGCAAAACCAGGGGTATTATTTCAACCTGGGCCGATACAACTATTATTACAGCGTGGATTCCGGCAGTGTGGTAGAAAATCCACCGGACGCGGATGGTAACTTCCAGTGTCCGACAACTACATGGCCAGCGTCTATTAACACTGATGGTGCGTTTGCTGACGCGAAAATATTGATTCACGCCAATGACCTGCGTGATTGTGCCAACCCCTCTTCTGGTCGTGCCACGGCCGAACCAACCAGTTACCGCACAATCGTGCATGAAACATCACATGCCCTGTTTGGTTTACCGGATGAGTATTGTTGTGATTCAAATTATAGCACCAATGTGCCAGTACTCTATGCGACTGAAGCGGCCTGCACAAGCGATCCGGTGAATACCGCATGGCGCAACTGCGTATCATTTGTTTCAGCCAGGGACGGTAATGACTGGTGGCGATCAGAAGGTGATATTACATCCAGTGCGATTATGTTGTCGGGCGGTAGTACCGTATGGGAGTTCGGCCCTGCAGACTGGGAAATTATGGAAGATGCTTATCTCTCCTTTCCCGCTGCTAGCGCCAGTACCGTAGGAACACCCACTGTATTTGCTCCAGATAACTGGAATCGTCCTTAATAAGGGAGTATGGAAATGAAATTATTATTCACTATTGTTTTATCAATATTTACTGCTGTCAGCATGGCAGAACCTGACAAACTGGAAACTCGTGAAGCTCCACAATTTACGCCGGTAAAGGAGCACAAACCACTAGCAAAAGCCAGATCGTACCAGCGAGTCGCAGTACTCAATATTTTACTGGAATATGAGGACGGCGAAGTGGTCGACGCTACATTAGTGCGTTCACAAAAAATAGCATCTGCCGCGCCAAAGGTTTTTGCGCGGCAAATGGGCGACTGGCAGGTAATGATTGGCGACAATCAAAAAAACGCATTTTTTGTTAATGACCCAGGCTTTTTAGAGGCCGAAAACAAACCTGGCGACAAGGTGCCTTACCATTACGTGAGCCGTGGTGACGAGGTGGAATGGAACCTGGTTGTACCATTGTATAGAAACGGTGAAGCGATTGATGCATCAATGATTACCGTTAAGCGTGTCAAAGATGGCAAGGTGATATTGCAAACCAAAATATAAGGTTCACAACACTTAACCCTTGCTTAACTCAACAGACGGTCTCCTGATTATAGGAGACCGTTCTTTTTTCACCGTTCAAAAAAGAAAATCCGGGCCAGTAATCCGGGGACAGTATACCTATTTTATTATCTGACTCTGAGCGAAATGAAAAATGAGTATACTGTCCCCAGTTTTCCTCGCGTACATTCACGCTGTTCGCGTTTATTAGCATTTTCTTTTTTACTCACTTAAAACACAGGTGGATCCGCTTCGCTTGATACCACCCTACAAAAGGAATAGCCGTGGTCAGTCCCTGAATTGATGAATTAAATCAATGGTTTGCTCAATATAAAAATCAATATCATATACATTGGTCACAGCCAATTTTAGTTCTATAATTGAAGCCCACGTTTTGTCATTAGCGATGTATAAGGAAATCCAGCGATGATATTTAACTTTAAAAACAAGCGCCCTGCTTCCTGGGTTGTATTAATCTCTTTATGCTCGCTGTTTTGTCTGGCTTCCTGCGCAGACGATTGTGCAGTAGAATCTGCTGATACTAGCCCCACTGCTGAGCGCCAGCCCGAGCAGCTTGAAGAGGCGACAGATTCTGTCGAAAACCGCTCCGAGCAGCTTGAAGAGGCGACAGATTCTGTCGAAAACCGCTCCGAGCAGACTGAAGAAGCGACTGCTTCTATTGACCGCCGACCTGCGCGCACTGAACAGCCTATTGCGTCTATTGAGCGCTACTCCGCGCACGCTCGTCTATCTGGCTCTAGTGTGTGGAGCACCGAACTCACTGAACGGTCTGGCGCTGCTGCCGGTAGCAGCCCCGTGATGGCTGATGATACAAATCGGATCAATAAGTACAATGTTGTACTGGGTGTTGATGAGACCATAAAAATACCGGGGCGGCCAGGCGAGTTGCGGGTCTGGATTGGCAGCCCTGAGTACCAGCCAGACTTTCCCGAGCGTATGACCCAGGATGAGGCCACCATTCCTGCCGTAGGTGAATCGGCGAAGGTAGAACCCTTCGCCCCGGCTTTTACGATAGAGCCTGCAGAAACCCAGTGCATTAGAATACACCCGTCAGGTTCGGAAGTGCGCTTCAAACTCATACCGCAAAAACAGGGTTCGTTTGAAGTCGGTGCCAATGTCTATCTGTTTGATTCCCTTGACTGCAGTGGCTCGCCTATTCCTAAAACCGCTGCAACGCTGAAAGTTCTGGTTGAAGTTGACAGAAAACAGGCTTTTCTCGAAAAACTGAATGAGCTCTGGCATGTGTTATGGGATAAATTTGTCGAGTTCTGGGCTGCGCTGCTGGTGATTTTTTTCGGGCTGATTCTGTTTCTGATTCGAGGCAAACTGAAACGCCGGTTCGGTTATGGAGATAGTTAAACAAAGAAAATCTGAGACAATCTGGAAAGTGCCAGGTGATTCGATCTTAAAATCGGTGGATCCGCTGCGCTTGATCCACCCTACATAAATTCAAAGCGTCGGCGCTAGTTTGACGCCAACACCTTTAACCCATACAAACGGAGTTGGAGAATGCAACAAGATCTCAAAGACTATATCCCCTTTAAACCCGGTGATGATATTTCTACCGGCGCTGCGGATGTGATTGAAGCGGAGCTTGAACAGCTTAAACAACGCCAGCGGGGTGATGACGCAAAACCGCTGGACACGGATAACCTAACCGGCCTGGCACTCTCCGGCGGTGGCATTCGTTCCGCCAGTTTCTGCCTGGGGGTATTGCAGGCGCTGGCCATTAAAAACCGTCTGCAGAATTTCGATTACCTTTCCACTGTCTCCGGTGGTGGTTACCTGGGTGGCTCCTTGAGCTGGATCTGGTTAAAGAAATGGCAGGACTCCGGCTGCGACCCAACCTTCGGTACCGGCGCTGATAATTTCCCTTATGGCAACGGCAAGCGTTTTTCCAATGCCAATGCAGACATGGACCGACACCAGGCCTCACTGATGCGCCACCTGCGTCAGTATGGCAAGTACCTGACACCGGATCGTAACCTCAACCTGTTCTCGTTTATCTCGGTGGTGTTGCGCAGTATCACCATGGGCCTGGTCACCCTGCTGACACTCGCCAGCCTGCTATTCCATCTGCTCTACGACCAGACAAACCTGTTTGTGCGATTAGAAGACGGACTGTTTCCCAGCCTGGCGGTTAAAATTGCCGCTGGCAGTATCCTGCTGTATTTCCTGGCCTTACTGCTGTATGCACTGCATGCGCTTGTTTTTGAAAAATCCGATGACAAAGCCTATCTCACACGCCGCGGCTGGGAAATCGGTATCAAGTATTTTCTCTATGCCAGCCTGTTGATTACGGTAATTGCCATTGTGCCTATACTGCGGGAAAAAATATCCGAAGAGTTTGCATCCGCTGGCGGTCTAACCGCAGCCATAGGTGCGGCCATTGCCTGGTTTGCACAGAAATCACTTAACTCCACCGGTAGTACAGGTATTATCAAGCACCTGCCCCGTCCGTTGATCATCAATGCCGGCCTGTTGTTATTGCTGATCGGTTTACTGGTGGTGGCGGACCAGCTGACACAGCTAATGCAAAATTATATCGACCTGCTGCCACATCTGCTGCTGGCGCTGGGTTTGTTGCTGGCGGCCGCTTTTGTACCGATCAATAAGGTATCGATTCACCGTTATTACCGTGATCGATTAATGGAAACCTTTATGCCGGACATCAATAAGGTACTCAGCGGCGATAATAACTGTGTGGCGCGTCATGCCAATAGAACGCCACTGAGTGAATGCAAACCCGAACAGCGGGATATGCCCTACCATATTATTAACAGCAACCTGATTCTGGTGGCTTCGCAGATTGCCAAATTCCGGGGCCGTGGCGGTGATAATTTTATTCTCAGCCCACTGTATTGCGGTAGCAATGCCACCGGCTGGCGCAACACGGAAAGTTTTGCCGCTAACTCACTCACCCTGCCCACCGCGGTGGCGATTTCCGGCGCGGCAGCCAATTCCGATTCCGGCGTGGCGGGTAATGGTTTAACCATGAACCCGATTCTGTCGACCATTATGTCGATATTTAACCTGCGCCTTGGTTACTGGGCCGCCAATCCCGATCCGCAACGCAATAAACATCCCCGCTGGCTACCCTCCTACCTGATACCCGGTTTTAATGGCGTGCTCTATCGTCACAAGCTGAATGAAGAAGCGCGTTTTGTTCAGCTATCCGATGGCGGACATTTTGAAAACCTGGCGGTGTATGAACTGCTGCGACGACAGTGTAAATTTATTGTCTGCTGCGATGCGGAACAGGATAAGGACTTTAAATTTGAGGGCCTGGGTAATTTACTGGAAAAAGCCCGGGTGGATTTTGGTACCGAGATTCGCATAAGCGACTCCGACCTTCAGCAGCTGGTATACAGCAAGGATACACAGGGCAATATACATTACGCCAGCAGCGGCTTTCTGTTAGCGGAGATTGATTATCCGCAGGGGGTCAAAGGCCACTTTCTGTATATTAAAACTACCCTGGTCAAGCATTTACCCGCGGACCTGGTGGCCTATAAATCGACTCAGCCTGACTTCCCCGATGAATCCACTCTCGACCAGTTTTTTGATGAAAAACAGATGGAGGCCTATCGACTGCTGGGCATGCAGATTGCACAGGATGCACTTAATGACCCTCGCATTCCCTGGGTATAGTGGTTGCTGCAATCTGCAACGAACCGGACATCACAGGCAGCTCAGGCTGATGGCGGCATGCTTGTCTAATATCAAACATTCTGCGCATAATTACGCTAAGATGTAAGAAATTGCAGGAGATCACACAATGAGCAAAAAAAGCCCCAGCCCTTTTATTACCGATGGTATGAGCGACGCCTATGAGAAGCTGCTGACACTGTCGATTAAGGAAGCCAGACTGCTGAAGGAAAAAACCGGCCCGGCCCTGCATAAGATCATCGATGATATCAGCCTCAAGGCATCGGACTTTGGTGAGCTGAGTTCCGCCGAGCTTAAAAAAGTATCGGATTACCTCAAGCGCGACCTGAAAGAAGCCGCCAGTTATATGGCAAAAAATAACGCCGAGTTCAAAGAATGGCTGGCACTGGACGTAGAGCTGATTGAAGATTACCTGTTCGACCAGTTCAGCTCCGCCGCCGACCAGACCACGGTCGAGCTAAACAAACTCAAGGCAAGCGCCGCCACCGCCGAATACCACACCGGCGAGATCACCGGCCCCGGTGTTTTAAGCTGTGATGCCTGCGGTGAACAACTGCACTTCGACAAGGCGGGGCATATTCCACCCTGTCCGAAATGCCACGAGACGCGTTTTCATCGACTCCTCTGCGAATAATGTCGTTAGTCTTTCGTCGTTAGTCATTAGTCAGACAACGACGTCTGGCGTAGGGTGGATCAAGCGAAGCGGATCCACCTGATTCCTAAAAGCATGTTTGTCCGCAAATGAACACAAATAGACGCGATAAAAGCCTTATATTTTTTAAGCTTGGCGTTTATTCGCGTTTTCTTTTCTTTCTTTTGACTGGTTCCCATGCTCCTGCGTGGGAACCAGTTAACCGTAGGTTGGGGTGAGGATACGAACCCCAACATAAATTATCACCGGGTATAGCCGTTGGGGTTCCTGCGTCACCCCAACCTACAACAACGAAAGACTAACGACTATTTTCATCATCTTTTTCTATCAGCTTTTTAGGTTTCTGCTTACCATCAAAATAGCGCATCATGCCCGCGCTGCCGATAACAAACAGCAAAGCCAGTATCAATACCACAATAAAAACTTTCATTGTCTCGTTCCTGCGCCCCGCCTGGGAACGCATACACAGGTAAATTTAATAGATTATCACGACTGTACAGCAAAGGGTTCCCACGCGGGAGCGTGGGAACCCGTCAAAAAAATATAAGGCTTTAGAAACCAGTCAACCGTAGGTTGGGGTGAGGATACGAACCCCAACATAAATTATCACCGGGTATAGCCGTTGGGGTTCCTGCGTCACCCCAACCTACAAGTGAAGTCGTTCAGCCGATTTAATTCAACATAGGCTCAAGCCCATTCCACACATGACCTAAAATAGCCGCCTGGGCTTCTGCCCTGGGATGAATACCGTCCGACTGCATCAGCGATGGGTTGCCGCCGACGCCATCCAGTATAAACGGCACCAGGTCGATATCATTCTGCTTTGCAACCGTATGGTAAATCTGGTGAAACGCCTCCGCGTAGCGCGCACCGTAGTTGGGGGGTATACGCATACCCGCCAGCAACACCCTGGCACCGCTGGCCTGGCTCTGTTCAACCAGTTTATCCAGGTTGCGCTGAATCAGCTTGAGCGGCACGCCCCGCAGGCCATCGTTGCCACCCAGTTCGATAATCACAATCGCCGGTTGGTGTTTTTTCAGCAAATCGGGTAAACGATTCAGGCCATTGCTGGTCATATCTCCACTGACGCTGGCATTAATCACTTGATAGCCGTTTTTTTGTTGTGCTATTTTGCCTGAAAGCAATGATACCCAGCCCAGCTCCGGCTCGATGCCATACGCCGCACTGATACTGTCTCCCACGACCAGTATATTGTGTTTCGCCGAATCACCTGCACTGGCCATGTTAGACAGCACCAGCAGGAAAATAAAAAGTACAGATTGAATCATGCAGACATCTCGGAATATTGTAAGTGTTCAAAATTTAAGCAAACAGGTTAACGCAGTTGACAGGGAAAGTGGAAAAACCATCGATATCCTGACCGGAGTCAATCTGGAAATCAAGTACGCTGAAAGTGTGGCCATTGTGGGCGCCTCCGGTTCCGGCAAATCCACCCTGCTGGGGCTGCTGGCCGGGCTGGATGAGGCAACAGGCGGCGAGATCATTATCCATCAACAACGCCTTGGACAACTGGATGAGGATCAACGTGCCCTTTTACGCAGTGAATCGGTGGGTTTTATTTTCCAGTCGTTCCAGCTGCTGCCCAGCCTCACCGCGCTGGAAAACGTGATGTTTCCCCTGGAGCTGCAGGGAGACTCAGCTGCTGCCGACAAAGCCCGCCAGTTGCTGGACCGTGTGGGCCTTAGCCAGCGCTATGCCCATTACCCCAAACAGCTGTCCGGCGGCGAGCAGCAGCGGGTGGCCATTGCCCGCGCCTTTGTAACCCAGCCCCAGTTGCTGTTTGCCGATGAACCCACCGGCAACCTGGACAAGGCCACCGGCGAGACCATTATCAATCTGCTGTTTGAAATGAACCGGGAGAAACAGACCACGCTGGTGATCGTCACCCACGATGACAACCTGGCACAGCGCTGTGACCGCTGCCTGCTGTTACAGGATGGAAAGCTACAGCATGCTGAATGATCTTCGACTGGGCGCGCGCCTGCTGTACCGCGACTGGCATGCGGGTGAGCTGAAAATACTGCTGCTGGCATTGATTATTTCGGTGACCAGCATGAGTTCCATCGGCCTGTTTATCCAGCGCATTGAAGCCGCCATGCTGGACCAGACCGGCCAGTTTCTCGGTGCCAACCTGATACTCGAAAGTTCACGGGAAATCAGTGAGGAGATTAAACAGCAGGCACAGCAGGAGCAGCTTAGCAGCAGTAATGTGCTCAGCTTCTCCAGCGTGATTGTTGCCAATAACCAGTTCCAGCTGAGCCATATCAAGGCGGTGGATGATAATTATCCCCTGCTAAGTGAGATCCGCATCTCCGAACAGCTCTACGGAGATGAAGTTGCCCGTTCACATGGCCCCGCCAGAGGTGAAGTCTGGCTGGTGCCGCGGCTGTTTAACCTGCTGGGCATTGAGCTGGGTGATCAGGTCGAGATCGGCCGGCATCAACTCACCGTCAGCGCGGTACTCAAATACGACCCGGGCCAGGCCTTCAGCTTTATGTCGATTGCGCCCAAGTTGCTGATGCACATTGATGACATTGAAGCCACCGGCATTATCCAGCCCGGCAGCCGCATTAAATACCTGCTGGCTCTGGCCGGTAATGAAGCCCAGCGCAAGAGCTTCAGCCAGTGGCTAACACCTCGGCTTGAACAGAGCCAGAAACTGCTGGGTGGCACCGAGGGCTCGGAAGCCGTGAACAGCGCGATGCAGAAAAGCAAACAGTACCTGTCACTGGCAGCTATGCTCAGCGTGATGCTGTCGGGTATTGCGATTGCCATGGCGGCCAACCGTTACGGTGAACGCCACTACAACCAGTCGGCGTTAATGCGTTGCATAGGCGCGCAACAGAAAAACATTGTGCGCATCTTCAGCGCACAGATTGTGATTATCGGTGTGATTGGCTGCTTAACCGGCATCGTGCTCGGCTATATCACCCAGCTGGGTATAGTCGCACTGCTCGCCGAACTGATCAGCAGCGAGCTGCCTGCGGTTTCTGCCTGGCCTTTATTCAACGGTTTTCTCTCCGGCATGATTACCCTTGCCGGTTTCAGCCTGCCGGCCATCTTGCGTTTAAAATCCACGCCACCGTTGAAAGTGTTACGGGATGAACTGGCACCATTATCACTCTCCCTGTGGCTGGTGTATGGCCTGGCGATTGGCAGCATTATTGCGGTGATGTGGTGGCAGTCGGGAAACCTGCAACTGACCCTGATGGTATTACTGGGCACACTGGTGTGCGTGCTTGCGCTGTACATTATTTCCAGCCTGTTATTCCGCGCCTGCAGAACACTGATTCCACTGCTTAACGGCCCATGGAAAGTCGGCCTGCAGCAACTGATTCGTCACAAGCAACGCAACCAGTTACAGCTGCTGGCGCTGGGTCTATCGATGATGGTGCTGATGCTGATATTCCTGATTCGCAACGACCTGATTATTCGCTGGCAGGAACAGTTACCTGAAGAGGCGCCCAATCATTTTATTATCAATATACAGACTGATGAAGTTGCGGGAATTAAATCATTTCTTGCAGAAAAAAATGTCAGCACTGAAGGCCTGTTCCCGATGGTGCGTGGCCGCATCGAAAAACTCAATGGCGTACCGATTAAGGAAACCGTGTCCGACAATGCCCAACTGGATAATGCGCTGCGCCGCGAACTGAACCTGTCATGGAATGATCAGATGCAGGAGAACAACAGCCTGGTAGAAGGCCAGTGGTGGACTGATGAGCAGATCGGCCAGCCGTATATTTCAATCGAAGACGGCCTGGCACAACGACTGGGCGTGGGCATAGGTGACAGCATCACCTTTAAAATTGTCGATGAAGAAATCAGTGCCAGTATACTGAATATTCGCAGCGTGCAGTGGGATTCATTCCAGCCGAATTTTTACGTGATCTTCTCACCCGGTATTATCAATGATTACCCGGTAACCTATATCAGCAGTTTCTATCTGCCTAAAACAGAAAAACAGACGCTGAATGACCTGGTGCGTGCCTACCCCACCGTTACCGTGCTGGAAATTGATGACATTATGAACCAGGTGAAGGCGATTATGCAGCAGGTCAGCACCACTATCGGCTATGTCATGCTGTTTGTACTGTTCGCAGGTTTGGTTGTGCTTGCCGCGGCACTGCAATCCACCATCGACCAGCGCATGCATGCGGCCACTATTATGCGAACCCTGGGTGCCGGCAAAGCCTTTCTCTCCAGAACCCAGTTCAGTGAATTTATAATCCTGGGTTACCTGTCCGGCCTGCTGGCAGTGATCGCCACCGAGACCGTGGCCTATGGCCTGTACACCCGGGTGTTTCACCTGGATTTTGAACTGCACCTGTCACTGTGGTTATACGGGCCGCTGCTCAGCAGTGCGCTGATCTTTGGCATCAGTCGTTTCTATATGCGTAAAGTCACCCGGCTGTCACCGGCGCGTATATTGCGCGAGGCCTGATTGACGCCCTGCAGTTGACACGTATCAGCTGACACAGCAAACTTGAATGATAATTTGATCCTTATCTGGTTCCCACGCTCCTGCGTGGGAACCCATACATCAGCCTGGATTAGTCTCCCTATGCATTCCCATAGTGGACTGTGGGAACGAGAGACAACGCACACCTGGCCACCTGCCATGAACGCCATATACCCAGGCGTTAAGTCATTAAGGAGAAAGACAATGTCATTAGAAGATATTATCGAGCAACTGGACGGTCACAACGAAGTATTGGAATCATATGTATTGCTAAGAGAAATTAAGGCATACCTTAATCTGGGCAAGTATCAACCTCAGATAAATATAAAAATATATAAAAGCTCAGTTATAGAGGGTAGTCCTTATCATTTTGACGTAAGCCATCATGTACATACACCTGAACAAATGTCTCCTTACTTCCCCAGTTGCACGTCTTTTTCATCTGAAAAAGAAGCCATTGACCGGGCTATATATTCCACAACATATTATTTAAAGGACGCAATCGATAAAGGTCACGACCCGGAAGATCAATGGTTAATCGTTAATGAAAATTTCTAAACACAAAGCCCCTTTATCGGCATTGTCGATAGCACGGGCACCTTTTTTCTGTTTTGAAATGATTAAATGAAATTCCGGGGTGTTGTATACCTGTTTAATCCGAATTCCCAGAAACCAATATTTTCTAGATATATAAATGAAAGAGCATGAAATACACCGACGATTAACACTCGCTCTCCAGGCAATTCTGGTTATCGGCTTTATCGCTGAAATCTGGGCCAAACAGTGGTTTCCCGCGGTGATTACAGGCGCAATAATTCTAATCACTTTCATCCCGCTGATTGTGGCAAAAAAATTCCGTGTTTTTATCCCGCCCGAGATTGTACTGCTTTCTATCGCCTTCGTGTTTGCCTCACTGTTTCTTGGTGAGGTTCGTGGCTACTATGAAATTTACTGGTGGTGGGACATCGCCCTTCACACCAGCTCCGGGTTTTTGCTGGGTGTTATCGGTTTTCTGCTGGTGTACCTGTTAAACGAAACCGAAGAAATCGGCGTACACATGAAACCGGGCTTTGTTGCCTTTTTTGCCTTCCTGTTTGCAGTGGGCATTGGTGCTATCTGGGAAATCTTCGAGTTTGCCATGGACAATTTCCTTGGCATGAATATGCAAAAAGCAATGCTCGGCGACCCGTCTGGTTTGACCGACACCATGTGGGACCTGATTGTTGATACACTGGGCGCCCTGGTCATCTCGATACTTGGTTATGGCTACCTGAAAACAGCCCGCAACGAATCATTCCTGGAACGCTGGATTCATGCGTTTATTAAGAGCAATCCCCGGTTTTTTAAACGACACCAGTAAATTTATGCTATTCATTTGATGAGGGCCAAACTGCCACCTGCTTCTTTTCTTATTTAGGCATTTTGCTGGATGCCATCATTAACTGAATAAGGCATGCACCACAAACCCCAGCGAGCTGATAAAACCCAGCAGTGGAACCCATGCCGGGTAAATCGCCACACCACTCGGTGCGGGCTGTGTTTTTTTAATCACCAGCAGCGCCAGGTTAACCAGCGCGAACACACTTAAAATAATATAACTGGTGAGTTGCGCCAGTGTCACCAGTTCGAACAACAGGCTTAATATCGCCACCACAAGCACTACCAGCAGGATGGCATGCAACGGTGTGCGGGTCACGGGGTTGATACGGGATAAAAACACCGGTAGCCAGCCTTTGTTCGCCAGCCCATATAACATACGCGAAGCCATAATTAACTGCACCAGTGCGCCATTCAGCACCGCGAACAGACCGATCACACTCATCAGCTGCGGCGAATGTCCACTGGCAGCCTGGTACACTGCGGCCAGGGGCGCATCACTGGCGGCCAGTTCAGCCGGGGGCACTACCCATATCGCAATACTGGAGACCAACCCATAGAGAATGGTTGAAATAAGCAGTGCCAGCAGGATGCCCCGAGGCATATTCTTTTCGGGGTCTTTCACCTCTTCTGCCACATTCACCATGTCTTCAAAACCCATATAGGCATAGAACGCCAGGAACGCCCCGGCCAGTATGCCACTGACACCAACGAACCCCAGTTGCTGATCCGCTGCTTCAACTGGCGCCTTAGACTGCAGCAGATAGTCACCCCCATAGAAAATGATCAGTAACAGGCCGGCAATTTCAATCAGGGTAAACAGTGCAGCCACCCTGACCGAGGCATTGATGCCTGCGGCCACCAGCAAGCCCAGCGCCAGTGCCAGGCTCGAGGTAATCAGCCAGCCCGGCACATCGATCAGCACCTGCAGGTAACCGGCAAAGCCACGCATCAGTACCGAGGTGGATACCAGCACCGCCAGCACAATCATCAGGCCCACCACCACGCTCAGGTGACGCGAGCGAAATGCCTGGTACAGAAATGCCGCCACCCCGGCTGACACCGGGTAACGGGACGACAGTTCGGCATAGGTAAAAGCCGACAGCGCGGCTATGACCGAGGCGACAAAAAATGCCAACGGCGCATAGTACCCCGCCTCGCCGGCCACCTTACCTACAAGCACATAGATACCCGCGCCAAGGATATTGCCCAGGCCAAAGAAGGTAATCATGATGAGCGACAGGCTACGCCTGAGCGAGGGTTCTGTATTCATAGGAATAATTGCAGCTGAACTGATATTATAGCGACTATGCGCAAGCCAGCTGGCAAGCGCAACCACAGTGCCCAGCTTAACCATTAAGCGGCAAATAATCACTCAATAGATTCGCAGGCTATAAACCATAAACATGAGCAATAAAGCTGTATTACAGGAATCACATAAACTGACCGTACTCTGTCGCATTGAACCCGGTTGCCTGGGTCCGAACGGTGTGGATTTAATTGACGATTTCTGTCGCTATGCGCAATCACGTGTAAAGAACATAGACGCAGCGTTCGTAATCTGGAAACTGGTCCCACGACATGATAAAACCCTGCCGGAAATGCACTACAGTGTCTCGGGGAAAAGCCTGGATCATGCCAAGGCAGAACGCTACCTGGCTCACTTCAATCAGCCACTTGCGGATTTTGAAGATCACTTTCACAATCACCTCGCCGACCTGATTGATGATTATTTGCTAATACAGAGCAGTAGCGGCGCGCTCTGAGCCACAGGCAATTCGTTGCAGTAACAGCTATAGTCATCAACAACTACCGTTTTTATAAACATACGCAGATCATCGTGATATGAAGCAGTTAAAACAGATACTGGGTATACAGTTAGACAGCACATCCCATCTGGAAAAATTCATTTCCATGCTGGGTGCCTTTGTCAGCATACTCTGTATTCTGCTGGTAACCCGCGCTACGCTGGATATTTCTTTACAGTCAACCACCAGCCTGCTGATTATTACCTCAATGGGAGCCTCGGCGGTGCTGCTGTTTGCTGTGCCCCACGGCCCTCTGTCGCAACCCTGGCCGGTACTGGTAAGTCACCTGGTATCCGGCCTGATTGGTGTCAGCTGTTATTTTCTGATTGATGACCTGTTTATCGCCGCAGCGCTGGCGGTGTCGTTGAGTATTTACAGTATGTATTACCTGCGCTGTATCCATCCACCCGGCGGTGCAACAGCACTGGCGGCGGTAATGAGCGGCAGTGAAGTGCATGCACTGGGATACGAATTTGTATTCTCCCCGGTGATGCTAAATACACTAACCATTCTGTTGATCGCAATACTTTTTAATTACCCCTTTGCCTGGCGACGCTACCCTGCTGCACTGGCCGACGTATTCAGAAAAACACAGGAAGACAGTGACCATCCGCACCATGTGAGCATACCGCGCAAGGACCTGGAGTTTGCATTAAAATCAATGCGCTCTTTCTCTGACATATCGGAAATCGAACTGGAAAAAATTTATGACGCGGCAACCCGTCAGAAACAGCAGCGTCATCTGAAAACAGACGACATCAAGGCCGGGCATTTTTATCTGCATGGAAAGAATGATGCAAAGGGCCTGGTGCGTCAGGTGGTCGGTATCTCGGATGATGACCAGGTCACCTACAATAATATCACCGGTTCCAAACAGGGCACCACTGCGTGTATGCCGATTGAGTTATTTGCCCGCTGGGCAAAAAATGAAGTGGTTCAGACGGATAACGGCTGGCGCATTGCCACCCAGGACAAGAACTCAACAGGCGAATAATAACCAGGCTTAACACCGGTAAATTTTACTCACCCAGATAACGCTGCCGTTTGGTGTCTTTAAGGTAATGCAGATCAACCACCACCAGACCATCGACGCAGTTGGAAAATGACTCGTCGATATTAAAGTCGACAAACTGCACCCCACCCGGCTCACAGATTTCTGAATACTGTTTATACAGCACCGGCACCACGGCATCGTTTTCTGCCAGGTTTTGCTTTAACTGTTTGAATGCCTCGGTGTAATCCATATCGGTATAGAGGTCTTCATCTGTATCCTGATACGGCAACCGTGCTATCGCCCAGTGTTCGCTGGCCGCAAAATATTTTTTATACAGCGAGACAATCTGGCATCTGGATTTCTCTGCATAGCTGTTACTTAAACTCACCGGCCCCAGCAAGTAACGTATTTCCGGACAGGTTTTCAGATAGGCACCAATGCCATACCATAAATAGTCCAGGCTGCGTTTGCCCCAGTATGCTGGCTGCACAAAACTCCGCCCCAGTTCAACCGCCTGCGACAGATAAGGCTGCGCGCCCGGCTGATAGTCAAACAGTGTACTGGTATACAGTGCCGATACCCCCTGTTGTTTAATCAATTCCGCGGTTCTAATCAGTCGATAGGCGCCCACCAGTTGCAGTGCCTGATCGTCCCACAGAATAATGTGATCGTAGAGCGCATCATAGCGGTCGATGTCACGGCGTTTGCCTGTGCCCTCGCCCACAGCGCGAAAACTGATTTCCCGTAAACGCCCCATTTCACGCATCACCGCGGAGTCACCCTGGTAGCGGTACAGGTAAATGCATTTGTTATCCGCGGTACGTCCCAGCATCTGGCAGTCGGCCAGTTCATCCCGTAACTGTTGCGTGGGCTCGGGATGCGCGATCATCTCGATATCATCGGCGAAGCAGGCTTCACCTCTATTTTTCTGCAGTTTGTACACATGACGCCTGAACAGTTTGGATCGGGCTTTCAGGTCCATTGGCAGTGCATCGTACTGCTCAAAACTGATCGGCTTACCGATTGAAAACTGAATGCCCCGGGTGGCCTGTTTGAACATTTCACGCACCAGCCACAATGTGGAAACCGGTTTTGCCAGCATCGACAGGCTGTAGAAGAAAATCGAATTACGCGCATTTACAAAGACGGGTAATATCGGTGAACGGGTTTTTGTCGCAAAGCGCAGAAAGCCGCTGTTCCATGCGCAATCCTTGATACCCTTCGCACTTAAACGGGACACCTGGCCCGCGGGAAAGATAATCAGCGCACCTTCATTATTCAGATGGGATTCAATTGCACGGATACTTTGCCGGGCGGTTTTCGAGCTGTTGTTATCAACCGGTAGCAACAGTGGATGTAACGGCTTTACCGCCATCAGCATTTCATTGGCAACCACCTTCACATCGCTGCGCACTTCGGAGATCATTTTAAGCAGACTCAGGCCATCCAGGCTGCCCACCGGATGATTGGCAACAATCACCAGCCGACCGCTCACCGGGATACGTTCTTTCTCCCGGCTTTTTACCGTGTAGCTGTAATCGAAGTAGTCCAGCACCTGGTCTATAAAATCGAAACCTTTCAGATATGGATAATTGCTTTCGAATCGTTTAAATTCGGACTCATGAAACAGCTTGCGTAAAAACGCCACTGTGGGTCGGCTTAACAGCGGCCGCTGGGAAACAAAGCGTGGGAATTTTTCTGCGACAAGTGATTCGACTGAAATCATGGTAAAGCCCTCCGGTTACCAGGGTACCCCTGAACTTTAGGCCGCAGAGATGACAGTGTTGTGACGGATTTATTTCAATTTTCATACGCGTGTTATTCACCAGCCGCGCACTTACACAGGGAACCACCCATGCTGCAACTACAACAATCCCTGCAACACTGGAACAGCGATCAGTTTGCACAGGTGTTCAAAGCCGAGCTGGCGTCACAGGACAAAAACGAGCTGCCGCTGCAGCAGAACCTGAGCTACAGCAGCTATGTGAGTGATGAACCGGTATCCGCGGTGATCCTTAAACGCCGTGAAAGCGATGACTGCTATATTGTTGAAGCCAGTATTTTCTACAGTGGCATTATCGCCGGTTGCAGCTGCGCAGATGACCCCACGCCACTGGATTTACACAATGAAGCCTGTGATCTGACCTTCTATATCGATCGCCAGAGCGGAGAGACCCGTGTCGAGGCCCGACACAGCGAGCCTTAAGCCAGCTATTACCCCGCACAGATAAGCAAATCCACCGCTGGTATCTCAACCCCGTTACCGCTAAAATTGCACGCCTGTTAAAACACATTTCAAGAGATCGTTTGTAATGGGCCGAAGTTTCGAAAACCGCAAAGCCTCCATGGCGAAAACCCAGGGTGCAAAAGCCAAGCTGTATTCCCGCTATGGTAAGGAAATCTATATCTGTGCAAAAAATGGCGGGGTCGATTCCGATGCCAACCTTGCACTGCGTCGGCTGATTGAAAAAGCCAAAAAGGAACAGGTGCCGGCCCATGTAATCGACAATGCGCTGAAAAAAGCCCAGGGCGGCGCCGGTGAGGATTTTGTTGCCGCACGCTACGAAGGCTTTGGCCCCGGCGGCTGCATGGTGATTGTGGACTGTCTCACCGACAACAATAACCGCACCTACACCGATGTACGCCAGTGTTTCGTGAAAAACGATGCCAAGATCGGCGCGCCGGGCGCGGTCTCCCATATGTTCGATCACACCGCGCTGTTCGCCTTTAAACACGACGATGAAGAGGCGATCCTGGAAATTCTGATGAACGCCGATGTGGATGTCACCGACATTGAAAGTGAGGACGGTATGATCACCGTGCTGGCGCCGCACACCGAGTTTAACAAGGTACGCACCGCACTCACCGATGCGATCCCCGATATAGACTTTGAGATGGATGAAATCACCTTCCTGCCACAGACCCATACCCTGGTCAGCGGCGAGGATGTGGACAGTTTTGATAACTTTATCGCCGCACTGAATGATTGTGATGACGTACAGAACATTTACCACAATGCCGAATTTGAATAACCCGATATGGAGCCTATGTCGTCAACCGACCCGCAGTCGTTAATACGCAGGCTACAGCTTATTCTCCCCCAGGAGGCTGTACTCCACCAGGCAGAAGATTTGCGTCCCTACGAGTGCGACGGGCTTTCAGCCTATCGCCAGCTGCCGCTGGTGGTCGCGCTACCTGATACCATCGAACAGGTGCAGGCCATTATGCGCCTGTGCGATGAGCTGAACGTACCTGTGGTGGCGCGCGGTGCGGGCACCGGCCTGTCCGGCGGCGCCTTGCCCCATAACTACGGTGTGCTGCTCAGCCTGGCCAAATTCAGCAAAATCCTCGATATCGATCCGCTGGAACGCATTGCCGTGGTACAGCCGGGGGTGCGTAACCTGGCGATTTCCGAAGCCGCCGACCCCCACGGCCTGTATTATGCCCCCGACCCTTCCTCCCAGATCGCCTGCACCATCGGCGGCAATATCGCGGAAAACTCCGGTGGTGTGCACTGCCTGAAATACGGCCTTACCGTACACAATGTCAAACAGCTGAAAATGGTCACCATGAGCGGCGAGCTGATCACCCTCGGTGGCAGTGGGCTGGATGCCCCCGGCTATGACCTGCTGGCGCTGATGACCGGTTCCGAAGGTATGCTGGGGGTGATCGTAGAGGCCACGGTGAAGCTGCTACCCAAACCACAGACTGCGCGGGCACTGCTCGCTGCCTTCGATGATGTGGTGAAGGCCGGTGAGGCGGTGGGCAGTATTATCTCCGCCGGGATTATTCCCGCCGGGCTGGAGATGATGGACAAACTGGCGATCGAGGCCGCTGAAGCCTTTGTTAATGCCGGCTACCCGCTGGATGCGGAAGCCATTCTGCTGTGCGAACTGGACGGCGGTGAAGCCCAGGTGCTGGACCATGTGGAGCGGGTGCGTGAACTGCTGCTGGCGCACGGCGCCACCGAGGTGCGGGTGGCAAAAGACGAGGAAGAACGCATGACCTTCTGGAAGGGCCGCAAGGCGGCCTTCCCCGCAGTGGGTCGGCTCTCGCCGGATTACTACTGCATGGACGGCACCATTCCCCGCAAGCACCTGCCGGACGTATTGCAGCAGATGGGTGAGCTCTCCGCCGAATACAAGCTACCGGTTGCGAATGTGTTCCACGCCGGTGACGGTAACCTGCACCCGCTGATTCTCTACGATGCCAACAAGCCGGGTGAACTGGAACGCACCGAGGAACTGGGTGGCAAGATTCTCGAACTGTGCGTGAAGGTCGGTGGCAGCATCACCGGCGAACACGGCGTGGGCATGGAGAAAATTGGCCAGATGTGTGTGCAATTCGCCGCCAGCGAACTGGAACAGTTTCACGCGGTTAAGGCGGCATTTGACCCCAAAGGCCTGTTAAATCCCGGCAAGGCGGTACCCACCCTGCACCGCTGCGCCGAATTCGGCGCCATGCATGTACATCACGGCCAGCTGCCCCACCCCGAACTGGAGCGCTTCTAATGGCACGGATTGAGGACCATGACGCCACCCAGCGGTTGCAGCAACAGGTACTTGAGGCTTACCAGTCGAAGCGCCCACTGCGTATCTGTGGCAATGGCAGCAAGGATTTCTACGGCCGCGCAGTACAGGGTGATGCACTGGATATGCGCCAGCACACGGGCATTATCAGTTACGAGCCCACCGAACTGGTGATTACCGCCCGCGCCGGCTGCCGCTTAAGCGAAATCGAAGCCCTGCTGGCGGAACACGGCCAGATGCTGGGTTTCGAGCCGCCGCATTTTGCCAACAATGCGACTTTAGGTGGCACCATCGCCTGTAACTTTTCCGGCCCACGCCGCCCCTATACCGGCGCGGCACGGGATTATGTACTGGGCAGCCGCATAATCAACGGCAAGGGCGAGGTGCAGAAGTTCGGCGGTGAGGTGATGAAAAACGTCGCCGGCTATGATGTCTCGCGGCTGATGAGTGGTGCACTGGGCACGCTGGGGGCGATACTCGATGTCTCCCTCAAGGTGATTCCGCTGCCGGAGGCCGAGCACAGCTTCAGCCTGGAGTGCGGCGCGCAACAGGCGCTGGACCATATGCACCAGTGGATGCAGCAATCCCTGCCCCTGTCCGCCAGCGCCTATATTGATGGCCGGTTGTATGTGCGCCTTGCCAGCAATGAGGCGGCGATTAAACAGGCACGCCGGCTGATCGGTGGCGATGCAGTGGATAACGACATCTGGCGGCAGTTAAAAGAACAGCAACTGAACTTCTTCAATAGCGAACTGCCACTCTGGCGATTATCCCTCGCCTCCAGTGCAGCACCGCTGAACCTGCAGGGTGAGACGCTGTATGACTGGGGCGGCGCACTGCGCTGGCTGCGCAGCGAGGCCTCTGCGGATAAAATCCGTTATGCACTGGAAGCCCAGGGCGGGCATGCCATTCTGTTTAAAAACAACCCCGGCCGGATCGAGCCGTTCCATGAGCTTAACCCCGGGGTGCTGGCACTGCACCGGCAGTTAAAGCAGGCGTTTGACCCAGCCAATATCCTCAATCCACAACGCATGTATGCGGAAATCTAGCCAGGTCATCACATGCAAACCCGATTAAGCAGCGAATATCTGAACACACCCCAGGGCCGGCAGGCCGACCAGATCCTGCGCAGCTGTGTGCACTGCGGTTTCTGCACCGCCACCTGCCCCACCTACCAGTTGCTGGGGGATGAACTGGACAGCCCCCGGGGTCGAATTTACCTGATCAAGCAGATGCTGGAAGGCGACGTGGCCACGGAAAAAACCCGCACTCACCTGGATCGCTGCCTCACCTGCCGCGCCTGCGAAACCACCTGCCCCTCCGGTGTGCAGTACGGCAGGCTGGTGGACATTGGCCGCGAAGTGGTGGAACAGCAGGTGCCCCGTTCATGGCTGGAGCGAAGCAAACGCTACCTGTTACGCCAGGTGATCCCCCATCCGAAACGCTTTGCCCTGCTGCTTAAACTGGGGCTACTGACAAAACCGTTGCTGCCTGCGGCCCTGCAGAAAAAGATCCCTCAGCCCCAGGCAAAAGCCCCCTGGCCCGCGCAACCACAGACACGCCGCATGCTGGTGCTCAGTGGCTGCGCCCAGCAGGTGGTGACGGCACAGACCAATATAGCCGCCGCGCGCATCCTCAACCGCCTCGGCATCGAACTGCTGCAGGAACACAAAGTGGCATGCTGTGGCGCGGTCAGCCAGCACCTGTCTGCCACAGAGGAAGCCCGGCAGGTTATCCGCCACAATATCGACCGCTGGTGGCCATACATCGAACAGGGCATTGAAGCGATAGTGATCACCGCCAGCGGCTGCGGGGTAATGGTAAAGGATTATGCGCATCTGATGGCGGATGACGCTGACTATGAGGCTAAGGCAAAAAAGGTCAGCGAACTGGCCCGGGATATCAGCGAAGTGCTGGCCAGCGAAGACCTGTCGGCATTACCCGGCGCGCAAAGCGGACAGCGCATTGCCTTTCACAGCCCCTGCACCCTGCAACATGGCCTGCAGCTTAATGGCGTGGTGGAAAAGATTCTGCAGCAGGCAGGGTTTGAACTGACCACCGTGACCGATGCGCACCTGTGCTGCGGTTCCGCCGGCACCTATTCGATTCTGCAACCGGCGCTGTCCGGCCAGTTGCTGCATAACAAGCTGGATAACCTGCAACGACCACAACCGGAAGTGATTGCCACCGCCAATATTGGTTGCCAGATGCATCTCTCCACCCAGGCCGAGGTGCCGGTGATACACTGGCTGGAACTGATCGACCAAGCCACTGCTTGATCAGGCTACTGCCTGATCGAATACTGGCCTGATACCTGTAATTTGTCGGGTTTTCTCTACTCGCAGATGGGTACAATCCCGGTTTACACATGCCTTTTACCCAGGACCCGCTTATGCAGCCGCAAGCCCAGTTCCCTGCCATTCTGCAGTTTACCGATGACGATGAATTAATCTATGTGATAAACGAAGCGCAGCTGCTGCATGAACTGCAGAATAGCGTTCACGCGGAACCACCCCAACTGATCGACCACAATGGCCGACAGTTCATCGTCAACAGCCTGACCGCCAGTCCCCTGGCAAGTCATTTCAAGGGTCAGATTTCACTGCCCGAGTTTAACCAGCGGGTGCGCAAACACCTGGTGGCGCGTCAGCAATGCTGTGTACTGAAAATCGACATTGAAAACCTTGCCCAGGGTTTCGAGCTGGTTCGACAAACCGCTGAGCCGGATTAACGGTTCATAGCAACGTCATCAAGGCACCGCATAATCGTCATAAACCTGCTTTAGTCTGCAACTTAGTGTGATTCAGCTCTCTATTTGTAACACCCGAGATCAGCTTTGCTTGCCTATCCCGTGCACTGTGCTTGAATAAGGCATTCAATAAAACTGACAAGTGCGTAAATGACAGATAGCTCAAGAACATAAGGACATATTCATCATCATGACTTATAAAGCAGGGCTCCATGAAAAAACTGGCACAACGTATATTTAATAAAAAACAGGAAGAACACTTTATCAGCGCCGCAGGCACCGAAGTTAAAATTCTCTTTTCCTCTGAGAACCCTTCATTACTGGGTAAAACCATGCAACCCACTGCCATCGAATTGTCCCCGCGGGGGCTGCGCATTGAAGTGGCCAGCGCGATTGCCATCGACTCGGTGCTGGATGTGCAGGTTAAACTACCCAACAGTCCACGCACCTACAACCTTACCGGTAATGTGCGCTATCGTTTACCTTCCCGCCAGGGGCATTACCATGTGGTGTTGGTGCTGCGTGAACGCAGCGATATTCGCTCTGACCTGAAAACCTGGAAAGCCAACTTCGAACAGAACTTTCAATATTCCACAGCAGTGTAACGAAACAATATTTCGCTTAATAAACCGCTGTAAGCAATCAACTATTTTGCCACTAAAACGGATATAATCTTTCTGCCAGTCAGCGGATGCCTGGCAGAAAACTCCGTAACCTGGTAACTATATTGACTGCTTCTCCCACTATCCCGTACCCGGCCACCATTATCGCGCAGACCCGTTGCTGGCTTGAGTCGGTGATTATTGAGCTTAATTTCTGCCCCTTTGCCAAACGTGAATTTGTTAAAAACAGTATTCGTTACAAGGTCAGTGAGCAGACGGATCTGGCAATGGCACTTGAAGTGGTGACCGATGAATGCCAGCAGCTGGATCAACATCCACAAACCGAAACCACGCTGTTAATGTTTTCCCGGGGCTTTAGCGAGTTTGATGATTTTCTTGAACTGATTGAAATGGCTGACCAGCTGATTGATCAACTCGGCTACCGCGCAACCTACCAGCTGGCACACTTTCACCCGGACTACTGTTTCGCGGGATCAACCAATGAAGATGCGGCCAACTACACCAACCGCTCACCCTGGCCCACCCTGCACCTGCTGCGTGAAGCCAGCCTGCAGAAGGCGATTGATGCTTACCCCGACACCAGCCAGATTCCCGACAACAATATCCGCAGGGCCCGCGAGCTGGGCAAGCCGGCACTGCAGGCGCGGCTGCAACAATGCATGGCTGCACAGGGTAAAAAATCATGAGTGAAATCACCCTGAGCCAGCTGATGATCTATCCGGTCAAGTCCTGTGCCGGCATCAAGCTGCAAAGCGCAAACACCAGCCCGTTTGGCCTGCAATATGATCGACGCTGGATGCTGGTAGATAAAGACGGCGTGATGCTCACCCAACGCCAGCATCCACGCATGTGCCTGATCCAGCCCACACTGGAAAACGGCCAGCTAACACTGGACGCACCGGGCATGGATCAGCTGCACGTTACCCAGGGCACGGCCAGCCTGTCGGTATCGGTGTGGGAAGATCAATGCAGCGCGCTGGACTGTGGCGATCAGGCGGCTGCCTGGCTAAGCGAGTTTATGGGCCTGCCGACCCGGCTGGTGTATTTTCCCGAGAATGAAATTCGCCAGGTGGATCTGGACTATGCACAGCCGGGTGATATCACCGCCTTCAGTGATGGCTTTCCCTATCTTTTGATTTCACAGGCCTCGCTGGATGCGCTGAACAGCCGTCTGCAGTCGCCGGTTGCGATGCGTCGCTTTCGCCCCAACCTGGTGGTCGAGGGTTGCGAGGCGTTTGCGGAGGATCAGTGGCAGAGCCTGCTTATTGGCGATGTGCAGTTCAGGGTGGTCAAACCCTGTGGCCGTTGCGTGATTCCGTCGATTGACCCAGACACCGCGGAAAAAAATCCAGAGGTGGTCAGAACACTGGCCGGTTTCCGTAAAAGCGGAAAGCGGGTGCTATTCGGCCAGAACCTGACCGCCAATATCATTGGCAGCGGCAGTGGCACACTGCACACCGGCATGACAGTCAGTTTAGTCAACGCGCCCTGAGTTACTCAGCGCCAACCTCGATTTCCGGGCCAAGAATATAGCTCACCTCTTCAAAGCCCATATCTTCCAGCTCTTCCATCAAATCATCCCAGTTGTAATCCGGCACATTGTCTTCTGCACGGGCAATCGCCCCGGTGGCAGCGCGGTATACCTCGTGGGTTTCATAGTCTTCCGGGATTTTTAATAAACGGATTTTGCCCGTATCCTTGCTGGGTAATATCATTAATTTTTCAGTCATGGTGTCAGTCACATTCACAGGCCTGTTATAAACAGGTTTCATTCAGATTAATCGGCGGACTTCAAGGTCGGTAAAAACCAGCTAAAGCCAGTGCAACCATTTAAGCCATATAGGCTCTGATATAGAATGATTCAATGGCGATAACATAAAATAGTTGCGCTGGTCTTCAGCACAGACCCTGTCAGCTAATGTAACACAGCCAATAGAGGAACAAAGTAGAAAACAACCGCCTATGCTAAAACGACTCAGCCTGATTATATTACTTGCCCTGGCATCCTCCGCGCCGCTACAGGCCGCCGAAAGCGCCCAGTCGCTGCCGCCTTACAGCACAGGCTTTGATGAAAGCCGTGATCCATTCAGTGACGGCGCTGCAGCAATTGAACTGGCGAGCCAGAGCAACCGGCGTATTTTGATTGACCTGGGGGGCGACTGGTGCGTCTGGTGCCATAAAATGGATGCGTTTTTCGACGCCAACCCCGACCTTAAACAACGCCTGCACCAGACCTTTGTGCTGCTCAAGGTCAATGTCAGTGATGCCAATCCGAACAGTGAATTTCTCAAGTCATTTCCCAAACCCCTGGGCTACCCGCATATGTATGTTTCAGATAAAAACGGAAGCGTGCTATGGTCACAGGACACCGCCGAATTCCTGAAAGACGGCAAATATAACCGCGAAGCTTTTATGCGCTTTTTCGATCGCTGGCAGACTCAAAATGAATAAACCGGATCATTCTCGACTCCAACTTAACCGCCGACAGTTTGTACAGCTTATCAGCAGCAGCGCGCTGCTCGCGCCGGGCCTGGCATGGTGCGATGCATCGACACAGGCCAATGCACAGCAAGCAAACCGCGACCCGGCCTATCAGAATTTTCAGGACCCCTGGCTGACCATTGCCGAAGTGCAGCAACACCTGCTGCCTGCAGATGAACAGTCACCGGGTGCAGAACAGATCGGCGCGCTGCGTTTTCTGCAAACCATGTTACAGGCACAGAACGACCCGCAGGAAAGCGAATTTATCCAGCAGGGTGTGACCTGGTTAAACCAGCTGGCGAACAAGCAGTACCAGGCGGATTTCAAACAGCTTGAAGTCGCACAACGGGAAAAGCTGTTACGCCAGATTGAAACCAGTGATGCCGGTGCACGCTGGTTATCCAGCCTGATGACCTACCTGATCGAAGCGCTGCTAAGTGACCCGGTGTACGGTGGCAATAAAAACCGCCGTGGCTGGCAGTGGCTGGAACACATCCCCGGCTTCCCCACGCCCAGCGCCGATAAGGTGTATTTTAAACTGGGAGCCCATGCCTCATCCCGCAGGAGAACCAAGGCATGAGCCAGAACAACGACAAAGACTATGATGTGTGTGTCATCGGCAGCGGTGCCGGCGCCGGACCGATTATTTCCGAACTGAGCAAGGCGGGCAAATCGGTACTGGTACTGGAAAAAGGTCCCTGGTTACACAATAACGATTTTTTCAAGGACGAGCTGGCCTGCTGCCGACGCAGCACCTACACCCCCAACCTGCAGGACGAACAGCATGTGCTGGAAGAAGCCGGTTACGATGGCCAGTGGTTCAGCGAAGCCACCTCGGAGTCCGGCTGGGATTTCTGGAACGGCAATGTGGTGGGCGGTGCCTCCAACTTTATGAGCGGTTTTTTTTACCGCCTCAAACCACAGGATTTTCGCCTTAAATCTGAATTCGGTGAAATTGCCGGTGCCAATGTGGTGGACTGGCCCATCAGTTACGATGAAATGGAACCCTACTACAGCAAGGTGGAAACCGAAGTGGGAATTTCCGGTCGGGTGGTTGCACATAAATTCCAGGAACCCAGATCACGCAAGGACTTTCCCTATCCCCCCACCCTCGAACACCCGGTGGTAAAGATTATCGACCACGCCTGCGAACAGCTCAATCTCAGTTCGCTACCTACACCAAGAGCGATACTCTCGCGCCCGGCCAATGGGCGTAACAGTTGCGAGTATTCCGGCTACTGCGGCAGCTACGGTTGCAGCTCGGGGGCCAAGGGCAGTTCACGTGCTGCCTTGATCGACCAGGCAGTGGCCAGTGGTCATTGCGAGCTGCGTGACAACAGTCATGTGTATAAACTGAAAAGCGATGCCAGCGGCAAGGTGGTTGAAGCACTGTATTATGATGCGGAGAACAAACCACGCGCGGTGTCAGCCAAACTGTTTGTGGTGGCCTGCCATGCGATTGAAACCTCGCGCCTGCTGCTGGCATCCACTGGCCCCAAACATCCACAGGGGCTGGGTAATAATTACCAGCAGCTGGGTAAAAACCTGCTGTTCTCTGCGGGCGGTTCCGGCACCGGCGAATTTCATTATGACCAGCTTGACAGGCTCAGTGCAGATAACATCAGCGCCGATGCACTGAAAACCCGTGGCCCGTTTGTAAACCGTGGCCTGCAGGACTGGTATTTTATTGATGACAAAGCCTTCGGCGGCCAGGCCAAAGGTGGACTGATCGATTTTCTATTGCGCCATCCCAATCCAATCTCCAGGGCCATGTCGGTGCGCTGGAACAGTGATGACAATCTCAACTGGGGCGATGCGTTAAAACAGGATTTAAAAAGCACCTTCACCAGTGCGCAGGACCTGCGCTTTGAAGTATTCAATGACTGGCTGCCCACCGACGACTGTTTTGTCAGCCTCGATAAAAACGTAAAGGATAAATACGGCCATGCAGTTGCCAAAGTGCGACTGGGTTATCACCCACATGACCTGAAGGTCGGGCAGTATCTTGCCGACAAGGCGGAAATGGTGTTACAGCAGATGGGCGCAAAAAATATCCGCTCCAGTGTCAGTGGTTCACCACCGGCAAACCTGGTGGCCGGTGGCTGCCGTTTTGGCAATGACATTAAAAGCTCGGTACTGGATGCCAGCTGCAAGGTACATGATGTAGACAACCTGTTTGTTACCGATGGCAGTTTTATGCCCACCGGCGGTAGCGTGCCCTACACCTGGACCATCTATGCCAATTCATTCCGCGTGGCGGATAAAATCAAAACACTGATCTAGGGCACCACTGATCTCATTTATCAAGCACATTGAGTTAGAGCAAGGCGACGCCATATAGCCGTTGCATCAACTGTGTGAGCAACCCATACTTGTTCTAATACAATATGGACAGCTAAGCTATGTCAGTCAATAAAATAGACAGCAGAAAATCCGCACGTAAACCACATAATCTGTTTATGCTGAATCTGGCCCTGGTACATTTAATGATGACACCGGGCATTATCGCACTGGATGTTGGCCTCAAAGCAATCATGATACCACTGGCACTATCACTGGCAATCATGCTGATAAGCTGGAAGATCAGTAACCGTACCACTGTGCAATCCGATGAACTGGTTCATCAGCACTGGTTGCTTGCGCTAAAGCGCTACAGAATATTACTCATATCATACGCCATTACCGCCGCTTTGATCCTGCTCGGCCACCTGCTGGCACTCTCCAGCCCCGACCAGAATATGCAGGAGATACTGGATACGGTATTTCTACGCATTGCCATTATGCCGGTATTGATTGCGGTAATGATCTGCTTCTTTCTCGAGACATCAGCACTTGGCCTGGCAGGCAAAGGCGAGTTGCCGGTAATTAGCAAGCGCTCAACATCTTCCTAACCATTAAAGTCCACATCATAATCATCCATATGATGTGACGCCGTCGTATCAGCTACCAGCGGATCCCTGAACCATTTCAGGGATAGAACCTTCTCTGCCATCACCTCATCTTCCACCGGGTCAAGAATATATTCGAGTTGATATAAATTTATATTGCTGGGCATTTTACTGAAGCCCGCATGGGATTCATTTTTCTCCCTGGGCAGCTGATCCGGTTCGGCCCTGAATAACCGCCCCAGCAGATCGAAAACAGTTTCATTGGTTTTATCTCGTGATTCGATAAACAGTTCATGTTTATTTTCAACAGACTCACCACCGGTAAAATCCAGGTAGTTAATCGTATCCACAATGTAATGATGACGGGTCTGCCCCAGTCGTTCTGTATAGCGGTTTTTCTTTAGCTTTCGCATGCTACAGGATGCGGCCAGAACATAATCCGTTGCATTAATCGTAATATACAGTTTTCCAGTATCGGTTAAGCTGGCCTTCAGCTTTTCTACCCACTGATGATTTTGCGAATTAACATCCGGCTGATGTAGAACAATATTACTGAATTTCATATCCAGCTGTTGTCGTCTGGCAAGGCAGTTCTGTAATACATAATTACCCATGCTATGCACCAGTAATACCGGTGGGCGCTCGGTGTTTAAATGCTGATCAATTAATTTCAGCGTTTCAAGCACATCCGCTTTTGATTTTTCTGCATTGTCCATGGCGGGCTGGTAGTTAAGCCAGCGATCCTTGAGCGCCTTATACACATAGTTGCTACCGATCTTGCCCAGTGTGCTGGCACCGAGTGATGCGCTTAGTGCATCTTGTGCGATCAGCTGACGAATTTCCTGCATTGTCATTTCATGTTTTTCCGGCCGCGAAGGCCAGCTAAAAACAATCACATTAACTCGATGATTCTGGTAAAGCGCACGGGCCTTGGCCATGGTTTCCTGTGGGTCCTGGTGAAACCCACGCACGAAAATAACCCAGGGCTTGTATTTATCTTCTGCTGTTATGTTAGAAAACACAGAGGCTTCATCACCTCTGGCGCTGAAGTCAATTGATTTGAAGTTACTGGATAATATACCGCTACGGATATGCGGCTTGCTGCCCTGTCGCTGGTTAAGCACCACGCCAAGCTCGGTAACCTTAATGCTTCCCGCTTTAGTGTTAACAACAGGCGGTAGTTTACGATTGGTGAATACGATAATCATTTATAAATCCTTTTATTGAAGACTGTTTAATACTATTTTAAAAAAAGAAAACGCAAATAAACGCAAATAAACGCAAATTATTTACTCGTTCCCACGCTCCCGCGTGGGAACGCATGGTAGCTGAAAAAATTAATAACACATAATACAATTATAGGTTCCCAAGCAGGAGCATAAGAACCAGAATCAAGTTTGTGTGGCTTTCAGGTGGATCCGCTTCGCTTGATCCACCTACTGCTATATTTGTGTTTATTTATTCCGCACATCCTGGCTCCACCCTTTACTCGTTCCCACGCAGGAGCGTGGGAACGAGTAAATTCCAAAGGTTAAAAGCATAAAGCTTTACCGCCTTTATTTGCGTTTATTCGCGTTCATTTGCGTTTTCTTGTGCATTTTCAGTGCGTTCATTAGCGGACTTTATTCACTCAAACTAGTATCAATCCAGGCTTCCAGGTAATAAATTCGCTGTCCTTCCGATGATTTCGACGGGCCGATCACTTTAGCCGCGTACAGGTGCTTTTCCGCATTGGCCTCATCGATGGCATCCAGTTCCGACTCGACCACAAACACGCAGTTTTCGGCGAAGCGCCCACGCGAACGTTTGGGTGCATAGATGACGGCAAACTTGTGCTGCACCACATCTGAATCACTATCAACGGTAATACCTTTCATTATTTTCTCTTTATTTTATATTATGTCGCTGAGCCAGCTTATGGGCTTGGATTGGGGAATTGATGGTGGATTTTCTCAATCCCCTCCAGTACGTCCTTGCTCAACTCAAGCTGCGCACTGTCAATGTTATCACGCAACTGCTGCAGGGTGGTTGCACCAATAATGGTCGAGGTCACAAACGGCCGGCTGTGGATATAGGCCAGCGCCATCTGCGCCGGATCCAGCCCATGGCTCTGTGCCAGCTTCACATAGGAAGCGGTTGCGGCAATCGCGTTTTCGCTGCTGTAGCGGGTGTAGTCCTTGAACAGGGTGAGCCGCCCTTTGGCCGGTTGCGCGCCATTCAGGTATTTGCCCGAAAGTACACCAAAGCCCAGGGGTGAATAGGCCAGCAGGCCGACCTTTTCCCGAATCGAGACTTCAGCCAGGCCCACTTCATAACTGCGATTCAGCAGTGAATAGGGATTCTGCACACTGACCACACGGGGCAGGTTCATCTGGTCGGCGAGGCGAATAAACTCCATCACCCCCCAGGGGGTTTCATTGGAGAGGCCGATATGGCGGATTTTACCCGCATCCACCTGGTCTTTAAGTGCAAGCAGGGTTTCTTCAATTGGAATCGATGAATCCTTTGCCTGATGGCTGTAACCCAGCTGGCCAAAGTAATTGGTTTTACGATCCGGCCAGTGTAACTGGTACAGATCCAGGTAATCGGTTTGCAGGCGCTGCAGACTGCTGTCCAGCGCCTGTTGTATATTGTGGCTATCCAGTCGCCGGGTCGATTCATTGCGGATATGCGGTAACCAGCCATCAGCGGGCCCTGCAATTTTACTGGCAAGAACCACCTGCTGGCGTTTGCCAGATTTAGCCAGCCAGCTGCCGATATAGGACTCGGTCAGGCCATAGGTCTCGGCTTTGGGCGGAATCGCATACAGCTCGGCGGTATCGATAAAATTAACACCATGATCCAGTGCATAATCCAGTTGCTGGTGCGCCTCGGCCTCGCTGTTCTGTTCGCCCCAGGTCATACTGCCGAGGCAGATAACACTGACCTGTATATCGGTATTTCCCAGAGGTCTTAATTTCATCGCTTAACCCTTTACTGAATACGTGTTTAATAAAACCAGGCGAAGTGAGATGCCGGTGGCTTGCTCACTCGCTGCTTTATGCTGGTTGGTTTATAATGCCAGCATCAGTATGTCCACAGGTTTTTATACCAGTGCCCCGCGGCGGATTCAACTGCCCCGCACCTCTAGCCAACAGCAAAGCCCAGTTTTATGCCGGATATTATTCTCAGCACCCTCAACGCCCGTTATATTCACGCCTCCATGGGCCTGCGTTACCTGCTGGCCAATATGGCGGAACTGCAGCCAGCAACCGAGCTGATTGAATTCAATATCAATGGCCGGGCGATTGATATGGCAGAAACCCTGTTAAACAAACAGCCGAAAATTATCGGCCTCGGGGTTTATATCTGGAATGCCTGTGAAACCCTGGAACTGGTTCAACTACTTAAAACGATTTCACCGGACACGGTGATTGTACTGGGTGGGCCGGAAGTCAGTTATGAATTTGAACAGCAGGCACTGGTCAGCCATGCTGACTATGTGATCACCGGCCAGGCAGATATTGCCTTTAAAGAACTGTGCACTGATTTGCTATCGGGTAAAAAACCGATCAATAAAATCATTCACCCGTTACCGTTTGAATTATCGGAAATTGCCCTGCCCTATGCCTGGTATAACGATGAGGATATCAGTAACCGCGTGATCTATGTTGAAGCCTCCCGCGGCTGCCCGTTCAAATGTGAATTCTGTCTGTCATCTCTGGATAAGACGGTTTACCCAATAGATATCGAGCTGTTTCTGGGCGAGATGGAAACCCTGTATCAGCGAGGAGTACGGCATTTCAAATTTGTCGATCGGACCTTTAATCTAAAAGCCGAAACCAGTATTCGCATTATGCGTTTCTTTCTCGACAAGATGGATGCCGATAACAGCCAGCAACTGTTCCTGCACTTTGAATTGATTCCGGACCACCTGCCGGAAAAACTCAAATCCACCATCGCTGAATTTCCCGCCGGCAGCCTGCAATTTGAAATTGGTATACAGAGCCTGAACCCCGAGGTGCAGCAGACCATCAGCCGCAAACAGAACACCGAAAAAGTAAAACAGAACCTGCACTGGATTCGCCAGCACAGCCAGGCGCACATTCATGCCGACCTGATTATCGGATTGCCGGGTGAAACCATCGACAGTTTTGCCCGTGGCCTGAATCAGCTAAGCGCGATGAATCCACACGAAATTCAGGTGGGTATTTTAAAACGTCTCAGGGGCACACCGATTATTCGTCACACGGATGATTATGCCATGCGTTATAATCCGCAGCCCCCCTATAATATTCTCAGCAATTCGCTTATCAGTTTTAGCGAAATGCAACAACTCAGTCGCTTTGCCCGCTACTGGGATTTAATTATTAACTCCGGCCGCTTTACCCAAACGGTTCCTGTCTTGCTGGGGACACAGCAAAATGCAGAGAACCGCGCCTTTGAAAATTTTTTCAAACTGAGCCAGTGGCTGTTTGCAGCTACCGGGCAAACCCACAAAATTTCACTGGAACGTCTGTTTGCACTGCTCTACCAGGGTATGTGTGAGGAGTTACAACTGGATGCACAACAGGTGGAGTCGGCACTGCTGCAGGACTTTGCTCAGTCCGGCATCAAGGGTGAGGCAAAGTTTCTGCGCGGAAATACGATTAAAAGTGAGAGCAAACGCATACAGGCAGCACAACGCCAGCAAAGACACAGTTTGTGATTGCAGGTTTTTTGAGTTAAGGATACAGGTATTTTTGCAAAAAAAAATGTTTCTGGGTGACTTAGTACAGTGACTGAACAGGGTTTAATTTAAGTTGTGCAATACCGAGTTTTAACAAACGTATCAGCAGCCATAAAAACAGCAGGGGCAAAATCAGGCTCTGCAACACAAACACCACAATCATATTAATCACCTGCCGACTGATTTCATCCGCCGACTGTTTAAGTGAATCCAGCTTGTTCCTCACATCCAGCTGGCTGGCCGAACTGGAAAACCATTGCTGGGCCCTGTCGAGCAAACTGCTATCGGTTGAATCAGCCGGCGGCAACTCATCCACTGGTATAGCCTGCTCCTGCTGCAGTTCACTGCTGGACTGTTCCAGTGCACTCTGCATTTTCGTATAAACCGGTTGTAAAAACTGCTCGTACAGCAGGTGGTTAATCACCGCCACCAGGGGCACACAAAAACGCAGAAACAGAAAGATTAGCAAGGTTCTCAGCAGTAGGTTTTTGTACAGCGTATTGCGCCGATTATGTTCATGCGGGGATGTATCATGGCTGACCAGGCTTCTCGCCAGGGGCCACCAGTACAACACAAGGAATAGCACAATCAACAGGCTGGTAATGCTGCTGATCCACACGCTCTGTGCCATTTCCAGTAACAATCGCTGGATACCCAGCGAGGTACCACTGGCCAGCACCACCCAGGAAAAACGTTCAATCAGGTCATTAATCGGGTCAAGAATCTGTCCCGGTGCAAGCACCAGTCCAACACCGGCCGGTGACATGGCAAGCTCTGTGCCCTGTGCCACTGAAATCACCCCGTTCAAACCACGTACCACCGCAAAGGTAATCAGCGTGCGCTGCATGCCCTGTTCGGTATAGGATTCCGCCAGGCGATCGAACTGTGCCGACCATGCATAAAACAGGCAGGCCGCCAGTAGCAGGCTGAACAGTAACTTTCTGCTCAGCCTGAACCGACGAGACACTGCACTTTCCACTGGCGGCTCTGAACTTGAACTGGTTGACACAATACCACTCTCTTTACTGCTCACAGCCAGAAATGACCTGTAAAAGCCAGCATTTCAACTGCCCTTTTGACAACGGTTTGACCTAAAACGACCTTATTGACACCGACTCAATTAACACAGGCTGTTTTATAATAAAAACGCTGTTCCTCAATCTTAGGATCGTACGGCTGATCCACCGAGCTGGAATCATCGTCATTGTTCATATAGGCGGCCTGGTACTGCTTCAACGCGTCCGGATGGACTCGATAATAACCCTTGCGTATGCGAAACAGGTACTTGGTATGGGTTGCGGTGTACTGGCCGGTTTCGATCACTGCGGCCGGAAGAAATGAATTAATATAGTCTGATTTAACATCACTAAAATAGGCTTTAAACGCTCTTAAACTAACAACCACGCCAAAATCATCCACTTCACCTAATTCCCCTTTGCTTACCGCTTCAAGAAAACGTAATTTCAAAGTCATTTTCCCCACTCCGTTTTAATGGTTGGTTTGTCTACATGCGTTTCAATGACATAAGTGTTGAAAAAACTGTAAAAACGCATTTTATTATTGGATTAAACAGGGCCGAATGTGTAAGAGCGAATAAATAATAATAGATACCGAATCAATATCCACACTTACAGGTCAGCGCGCCAAGGACAAAAACACGTCACCTGTTTAATCATATTGACAAAGGGAAGCAAAATGCAGGCCAAACCTGGATATATTAAGAACTGTAACTAAACGACAGCTTCAGAAACTGGTACGCTTCCCTGACTTCAATAAAATGTTGGTGCTGACCACCGCGATCAGGGTGGCAGCAGGCAACTTTTTGCCGATAGGCATACTGGATATCATCCCAGCTTGCCGAGCATTTTAACCCAAGCACAGCGAGTGCACATGACCGCTTATCCTGATTTTCCGCTTCAGTGTGATAGTGCTGATAGCGTTGCCAGAACCCCTGTAATAACTGCTCAACTGCAGCCTGGTCAGTGTCCGCGTAGTGCTGCCAGTTAAGGTAATACTCGCTCAATGCCAGGTCACTGGCTGCTGCTTCACTAATAGCCAGCACGCTAAGCCCATCCTCTGTTGTGTCTACCGAATCATCTTTATGCAGCTTATACAGCAAAATCTTCAGTGGCGTTATATGCAGCCCGTAACCACTGCCCTGTAAATCGCGCTGAATTTCATAGAGCGCGTTCATCAGAATAAAGTTTTTTCGAAACAGTATCAGCTCGCTGGACAGGCCCGCGTCCATTTCACCCTGCACCATCTGCTCCAGCTCAAACCCATCGGCTTCCAGCTGCTTGAGCAGGTCATACAGACCCATTCCCTGTTCTGCCTGTTGCAGCAGCTGGCTGATGGGCAAACACAGTGGATTGCTGTGCAACGGACGACTCATACCCATAAACCGCGGATGCAGTGATTGCATCCTCTCTCACTAAATAGAAGCATATTCTTATGTCTTTATATTAATCAGTTACCACTGATTTTATGTATACCTTGCCTGAAATGGCATTTGGCTCAATTTGCCCTGTGACTGCTTATCCGTAGCAAGCCACTGTATTGATCCCAGTATAACCAGCCAGCTACACTCGGGTAAATCAACCTGGCCCGTCAAATTAAAATGGACAAGGTGCGGACATTTATGCTTATATCAGCAAAAAAACCATATTTTTTATACTACAATTATACGTCCCGGCCTTGTAATGCGGATACGGCAAGATTTAGATGGTGCAAGATAACCAGCAACTCCAGATGCTGCGCAATGAACTGAAAGAGCGTGAAGCAGAAATCGAACTGCTGCAGGATACCTTTTATCTGGTCGCCAGTGAGTTCAATCTGCAGCGGGTGTTTACTTCGATTGCGCAACGTGCACTGCACCTGGTAGACGCAGAAACCCTGCTGATACCAATTCTCGACCAGAGCCAGGCATCCTATACCTACCGCGGTGGTGCGGGGAAAAACAGCGCTGAAATTGTCGGCCAGTCACTCCCCATTGATTTTGGCGTATGCGGCTGGGTATGGAAACACAAAAAAGCCTGGTGGCGCGGCATACTTGATGAACTCAATGAAACCGAACGCAACCAGTGGGAAAAAGAAGCCGGCACACTGATTATGGTGCCGCTGCAGGGCCGTAAAAGTTTTCTCGGTGGCATAGCCGCGATTAACAAGAACGACGGCCTGGAATTTAGCCGACGCGATCTCAACACCCTCAGCCTGTTCGCCAGCATCGTATCGATTGCGATTGAAAATGCGCTGGCGGTGAACCAGCTGGAAAACACCCAGCAAACCCTGCTGGAACACCAGCACCGCATTGAGGTTCTGAATAAACAGTACGCCGAGTCCTATAACAAGATCCAGCAACTGTCACTATATGACACCCTCACCGGCCTGCCCAACCGTACCCTGTTTGTTGACCGCATCAATACACAGATCCAGATTGCGGAAAGAAAAGGGCTGAAGCTCAGTCTGATGTTAATTGATATCAGTCATTTCAAAACCATGAATGAGGCCCTGGGGCACGAAGCCGGCGACCAGATACTGATTGAGTTCAGCCAGCGGCTTGCAGAACACGTGCAACCAGATGAAACCTTCAGCCGACTGGGTAATGATGAATTCGTATTACTCTCACCAGCCAGCTCGCTCTCGCAAACCCTTAACAAGATCCAATTACTGCTAAAGCAACTGGAACAGCCATTCCATATCAATCACAATCAGATCAGTATCAGTGCACGCTTTGGCATCAGTCTCTACCCGCAACACGGTACAGAGCGCACCGAATTGTTTAAATCCGCAGATATCTCACTGGATATCGCGAAGAAAAACAATCTTGATTTTCATATTTACGATAGGGAAAAAGATCAGGCCAGCAATGACCACATCAGCCTTTCCGTAGACATAGAACAGGCATTTAATCATCAGCAGTTTGAACTTCATTACCAGCCCAAACTGGACATTAAAACCGGCCGTATATTATCAGCCGAAGCACTGGGGCGCTGGAATCATCCACACAAAGGCTTTATCTCTCCTGGAATATTTATTGATGCACTGGAACAGTACAACGCCATTGACCGCTACACCTACCATATTATTGATATGGTGAAAGACCATCAGCAGCAATGGCAACAGCTGGGACTACCGTTAAAGATTGCAATCAATATTTCCACGCGCACACTGATGAACCCGGATTTTATCAGCCAGGTAGAACAGCGAATTACCAACTCACAGACGGGACAACAGCTGATTTTCGAAATTACCGAAAGCCTGTTTCTCACCGAAAAAGATTATGTCTATGCCGCGCTGAATCGCTTGCGCGCACTGGGTATCGAGTTATCCATTGATGATTTTGGCACGGGCTACTCCTCCCTGAGCCGACTTAAAAAAATGCCGGTTAATGAAATTAAAATTGATCAGTCATTTATCTTTGATATGGCCAGCAACCCGGATGATAAAATCATCGTCAAGTCGATTATTGATCTGGCACACAACCTCGGCCTGAGTGTAGTGGCAGAAGGCGTGGAAACCGAAATCATACTGCATCAGCTAAAACAACTTGGCTGTGATGTAGTACAGGGATACCTGTTCAGCAAACCCCTGCCACTGGCCGACTTTACCAGCTACCTGCGCCAGGCAATCGCTAGCAAACAACAAAACAGCATCTCCTGACGACAACCAAGGCTACCAAATAAAAAATACACATAAGCCATACCCTGCCCGGCATTTGATCCAGGCGGCATGATCTGTGCTATGCTTTTTAAACACATTGTTTTATTCATTGACCAGATCGACTTTAACAGAACGAAGTGATTCTGATTACCCGGCACAATTATTGCTGTGAACGAACCGGTAACAGGCGAAATTAAATATCAGCATGCCTATTCAATAAATATTGCTGAAAATAAATTCAATTTATGTGTACCCATGCCTCATAGAGGTGCACACATCACACACCAACAGGGTGTACAACACGGGGTTGTGGCCAGGCGCCAGAATACTCATCGGCAGCTAGTAACTGCCTCGTCGGCTGAATAGCTGCGTATTATTTAATGAACTCAATTGATTTGAGGGAGTCACTGGATTCATGAACTGGAACACCGTTGTAAAACAATCCATTGATTTACGTCACTGGTTCCATCGACATCCGGAACTCACCTGGCAGGAAACCAATACGGCAGACAGAATTCGCCAGCAACTTACGCAGTGGCAGATTCCCTGGCGCAGCTGTGCCGAACACGGCACCATTGCACAGTTCAACTATGATGCAGGCGGTGAACACATCGCGCTGCGCGCCGATATGGATGCCCTGCCCATCAGTGAAAAAAATTCCCTCGATTACTGTTCAACCGAAGCCGGAAAAATGCACGCCTGCGGCCACGATGGTCATATGGCCGCGCTGCTGGGTTTCGCCCCCTGGCTGCAACAGCACCAGTCACAGTTAAAGGGCCCGGTAAGCCTGCTGTTTCAGCCCGCGGAAGAAGGCGGCCACGGCGCAAGAAAAATGATTGAAGACGGTGCACTAGAGGGCGTGGATGTGATTTTCGGCTGGCATAACTGGCCCGCCCTGCCGCAGGGCAAGGCCGTCTGCCCCGACGGTGCGGTGATGTCCGGTAACGGCACCTTTCATATGCATATTCAGGGACAGGGTGGCCATGCCTCCCAGCCGGAAGCAGCACACGACCCGGTTCTGGCCGCTGCGGCCATCACACTCAATCTACAGCAGATTATCAGCCGCCGCCTGCCACCCCAGGCTGCCGCTGTGCTCAGTGTCACCTCAATACAGGCGGAGAGTAATGTCACAGTGATTCCCGACAGTGTGATGCTGGAAGGCAGTATTCGGGTTTCCAATCCGCGCTGGCGCAAGCCAATGAATGAGCTGATTACCGAGATCGCACATAACACCGCACAAACCTACGGGGTGAGTGTCAATGTGGAAGTTCGCAGTCGTTACGAGGCAACCATTAATCACCCTGATGCAGCCGCCCGCTATCGCCAGGCATTACAGTCTGCACTGGGAGATGACTATGCCAGCAACGAGCTGTTGCTGCCGATTATGGCATCGGAGGATTTCAGTTATTACCTGAATGAAATACCCGGCGCCTTTGCGCTGATCGGCATGGCAGAGCAACAGAATGGAGGCCCGGCCTACCAGTTTCCCTGCCACAGCCCTAATTACCAGTTTAACGACCGCATACTCGACTCGGTGATGCGGGTGTTCTGTCAACTGACAGGCATCAGCAAACCCGATTGACATACAGGAGCACTGCAAACACAGGCAGTCATTATTAATCGAAACACCCGGCTTTTTAGAAAGTCAGGACTAACCACTTTAAGGAGTACTTTATGGACTGGTTTGAAACCTATGAGTCTGAAATCCGCGCTTATAGCCGGGCTTACCCGGCGGTATTCGTCACCGGACAGAATGCGCGGCAAGTGGATGAACAGGGTAAACAGTACATTGATTTTTACGCCGGTGCCGGAGTACTCAATTTTGGCCACAATAACCCTGCACTTAAAAAGGCCGTCATCGAATACCTGCAGGCAGATGGTGTATTGCATACACTGGATATGATGACACCGCCCAAACGCGAATTCATCAAGGCCTTTGTGGAAACCATACTTAAACCACGGCAGATGGATTATAAACTGCAGTTTATGGGCCCCACAGGCACCAATGCAGTGGAAGCTGCACTCAAGCTGGCACGCCGGGTTACCGGCCGCAGTCATGTGATTGCCTTCAGCCAGGGCTTTCATGGCATGACCCTGGGTTCCCTCGCCTGCACCGCCAATGAAGTTTTCCGTAATGCCGCCGGCGTTAATCTAAATAACGTATCCCACTGGCCATTTGAAACCAATCAGGGCGGCGGTATGGAAGGACTTAATGCGCTGCGTGCACTGTTTGAAAACACCTCCGGCGGTGCCGATAAACCCGCTGCGTTTATTGTCGAATCACTGCAGGCAGAAGGCGGTGTAAACAGCGCCAGTAATGAATGGTTACAGGCACTGCAACAACTGGCAAAAGACCTGGGCGCGTTGCTGATTGTGGATGACATCCAGTCCGGCTGTGGTCGCACTGGTCACTACTTCAGCTTTGAAGAAAGCTGTATTCAACCGGACATTATCACCCTGGCCAAGGGCATCGGTGGCCTGGGCACACCCATGGCAATGAACCTTGTCAAACCGGAACACGACCAGCACTGGAAACCCGGTGAACACACCGGCACCTTCCGCGGCCAGAACATTTCCTTTGTCGCCGGGCGTGAAGCACTGCGTTATTTCGAAACCGATGACTTCCTCGCTGAAACGCGACGCAAGGGTGACATTATGGCTGAAGCGCTGCGTGCAATTGCCGAACAATACAGCGACCGCGGCTTCACTGCGCGCGGCAAAGGCATGATGCAGGCACTGGACACAGGCGATGGCGCACTGGCCAAAGCAATTGCCCGTGACTGTTTCGAGAACGGCATGTTGTTCGGCCCCTGTGGTGTGGGTGGCTCGGTGATTAAACTGATTCCACCCCTGACGATTGACGACGATGATCTGCATCAGGGCCTGGACATTCTGCGTCAGGCCATCGACCGTCAGATGGAGGCATAAGCATGATCGAACGCGATGACATGACCTTTCCCTTTAGCGAATACCAGCGGCGTATCGGCGAGCTGCGCGAGCGTATGGCGAAGCGCCTGCTGGATGCGGTGATTATTTCCGATGCGGAAAATATCATGTACCTCACAGACTACCAGACCACCGGCTACTCATTCTTCCAGGCACTGGTGGTGCCGCTGGAAGGTGAACCCTTTATGGTTACGCGTAAACTGGAAGAGTCCAATGTCATTGCCCGCACCTGGGTGGAAATTACCCGACCCTATCCCGACACCGGCGATGCGATCCAGATGCTGGTGACCTCACTGGTGGAATTCGGTCTGGCGGGAAAAACCATCGGCTATGAACGTAACTCCTATTACTTTACTGCCTACCACCAGGATTATTTTCACACCTCGTTTACCAAAAGCCGTTTAATGGATTGTTTTGGTATTGTCGAACAGGGGCGCATTATCAAATCGGCGGTTGAACTGGAGGCCATGCAAAAAGCCGCCACCGCCACCCGCGCCGGTATGAAAGCGGGACTGGAAGCGGCACAGGTGGGGGTAACTGAAAATGAAATCGGTGCCGCCATCTGCCAGGCAATGTTTTCCGCCGGTGGCGAAATTCCCGCGGTGATGCCCTATGTCACTTCAGGGCCGCGCAGTATGATCGGCCACGCCTCGTGGGAAGGTCGCACCGTGCAGGCGGGTGAACATGTGTTCCTGGAAATTGCCGGTTGCTATCGCCGCTATCACACTGCAATGATGCGTACCGCGGTGTGTGGTGAACTCAGTGACAGCATGTACAAATCACAGGAACTGATGAAACAGGCACTGCAACTGGCACGGGATGAGTTACGCCCCGGGCTTACCGTATCCGATGCGGACAAGATGCTGCGCAATATCATTCGTGAAAACGATGTCGGCGCCAAACTGATCACCCGCTCCGGTTATTCAATTGGTATCGCCTTCCCGCCGAGCTGGGATGAAGGTTATATCATGAGCCTGTACCAGGGTTCATCGGATGTGCTCCAGCCCGGCATGACCTTCCATGTGATTCCCTGGATGTGGGGCATAGACGGTGATAAATCCTGCGGCATTTCCGACACCTTCTATATCACCGAAAACGGCTGTGGTTCATTTTTCCATGATGTGCAGCAGAACTTCACTGTCAAGAGCGAACCCAAGGCCGCAAAACTTAGCCAGCATTCAAGTGGTAGTGAAAAAAAGAAACCGTCAAAGTCGGTAGATAAAACACCCACGCCACTACCTGAACAGAACGCAAACAGCTAAAGGGGCTCTATGTATATTGCAATCAATCCAACCAATGGTGAAGAACTGCACCGTTATGATATTTTTGACCAGGCGCGTGTTGACGCCAGCATTAACAACGCAGCACAGGCCTATAAGAGCTGGCGCAAAACAGACTTTGCCGATCGCGCCGCATTGCTCAATAAGGTGGCAGCATTATTACGTGCAGATGAGGAAAACCTGGCCAGACTGATGACACTGGAAATGGGTAAACCGATAAAGGAAGCCCGCGGCGAAGTGCAGAAAGCGGCACTCTGTGCGGAACACTATGCGCAACACGGTGCCGAGTACCTTGCGGCAAAAGACCTGCCCTCCGATGCCAGCCACAGTTATGTGCAACACCTGCCACTGGGGCCAGTACTGGGTATTCTGCCCTGGAATGCACCCTTCTGGCTGGCATTTCGTTTCAGCGCCCCCGCAATAATGGCCGGCAATACCTGCCTGATGAAACACGACTCCCATGTACCCGCCTGCGCCGAAGCCATTGCCGAGGTATTTATCAAGGCCGGTGCACCCGAGGGGCTGTTACAGAATATCCGTGTTGAAAACGAACAGGTTAAACACATACTTGAACACAATGCGGTACAGGCAGTGTCCCTCACCGGCTCCAGCAGCGCTGGCAGCCAGGTTGCCTCACTGGCGGCAAAGCAGATCAAACCCGCAGTACTCGAGCTGGGTGGCTCCGACCCCAGCCTGATTTTTGCCGATGCAGATCTCGATGCCGCAGCCGACACATTGACACTCTCACGCATTATCAATGCCGGCCAGTCCTGTATCGCCGCCAAACGCATTATCGTAGAAGCCCCGGTGTACGATGCATTTATTGAAAAACTGCACAGCCGACTTGCTGCATTAAAAATGGGTGATCCCGCCGAGGAAAGCACCCAGGTCGGCCCCATTGCCCGCGCAAATTTACGCGAAGGCCTGCATCGCCAGGTGAGCATGAGCATTGAACAGGGTGCACGCTGTTTACTGGGCGGCGAGATTCCAGAAGGCCCCGGCTTTTTTTACCCGGTGACCCTGCTGGTGGATGTCACGCCACAGATGAAGGCCGCCTGTGAAGAAACCTTCGGCCCGATTGCAGTGGTGATGAAAGCCGACTCACAGCAACAGGCACTGGACATGGCCAATGACACACCCTATGGGTTGGCCTCCTCCATATGGAGTGCGGATGTGAAAAAAGCAGAACAGATGGCACGTGACATAGAAGCCGGTCAGGTCACCATCAACGGCCTGGTAAAAACCGACCCAAGACTGCCCAGTGGCGGCATAAAACGCTCAGGCTACGGCCGCGAACTCGGCCCCCACGGCATACTGGAATTTGTCAATGTGCAACAGGTGTGGGTGGGACCGAAAAAAGATGGGTAAATAAAATATAAGTCCGCTAATGAACGCGAATAAACGCAAATAGAAAACAGAGTATGGCCCTGTTATATGTTTTGTTTTCAGGAATGACCAGAAATATTTAGGGCAAACCGTCTTTCACGAGACTGTAAATAATTCTGTGTAACTGCCCGCTTAAAATTGTTCCGGCATTCGATCCGGGAACTCAATCATTACTCGTTCCCACGCTCCCGCGTGGGAATGCAGAGACCGCGAAACGTTAATGTAAATAAACCCAATTGCATCGCAAAGAGTTCCCACGCAGGAGCATGGGAACGAGTAAGATAGATAAAAGAAATAGTCCGCAAATGAACGCCAATAAACGCTAATGTATGCCTGTGCGCCTGCGGCGCACAAGAAACCAGTATATGGCTTTTATTTGCGTTTATTCGCGTTCATTTGCGGACAAACACACTTTTGAGTTTTCATGTTAAATCAAACAGAAAACATCGCATCCAGGTCGTGCCGTGAATAGGCCTTGAATGCCAGCATGGTGTCGGTACGTTCGATACCCTCAATTGCGGATACCTTATCCGTCACCAGTTCCGCCAGATCATCATTGCTATTAACCCGTGCTATGGCCACAAGGTCATATTGCCCGGTGACGGAATAAACTTCAGAAATGCCATTAATATCCAGCAGGGCCTCTGCGATGCTGTTAACACCCTGGCGTTTCACATTCATTAAAATAAACGATGTCACCATAACTAAACTCCGTTGCTCTGTTATTTATCTGTTTGCTTGACTGTGCCGATAAGCGTACCGACCTGCCAGACGTTTCTGCATTAATTATGCTGTCGACTGACGCTGATTACATTCTGCAACTGGTAAATTTTATCCATTACCCGGCCCAGCTGTTCCAGGTCGGTAATTTCAGCCGTAATAGTCATCTCGGCGGTCTGTTCATTTTTATTGGAGGCGGTGTTAACACCGATCACATCCACTTTTTCATCGGACAACACCTTACTCACATCGCGCAATAATCCCTGCCGGTCATAGGCTTCGATAAATAACGAGACGGGATAGGTTTCGGCGATATCATCACCCCAGTCGGCTTCGATCAGGCGATCCCGTTTGTCGTTTTCCAGGTTGAGAATATTAGTGCAATCCTTACGGTGAATCGCCACACCCTGACCCCGGGTAATAAAACCCACAATCTCGTCGCCGGGCACCGGCTTGCAACAGTTCGCCATGGTAGTGAGCAGATTACTGACGCCACGAATGCGCACATCATCTGCATTATGTGATTTGCGTTTCGACACTCGCCGGGTGGCATCCAGCGGAATGCTTTCATCAGGTTTAGTAAACAGATCGTGCAAGGCGTTGGCGAGCTGGCCATGGGTGATATTGCCCCGACCAATAGCCGCGTAGAAATCATCGACACTCTCCATGTGGTAGTGTTCGAGCAGTTTCTGCAGACTGATATTATGCAGACCCAGCCGATTGACTTCACGATCGAAACTGGCCTTGCCGTCGAGTTTATTGTGTTCGTAATCCTGCTGTTTAAACCAGCTTTTAACCTTGGCACGGGCGCGTTTGGTTTTCAGATAACCCAGGTTCGGGTTCATCCAGTCGCGGCTGGGTGCCGGGGTATTACTGGTGAGAACATCCACCTTTTCACCGTTCTGTAACTCATAGGTTAGCGGCACGATGCGACCATTAACTTTTGCACCACGGCAACGGTGGCCAATGTCGGTATGGATAATATAGGCAAAGTCTAACGGTGTGGCACCCTGGGGCAGGTCCATAATCTTGCCCTTTGGTGTCAACACAAACACCCGATCCGGAAACAGTTCGGTATGAAAACTGTCAATCAGTTCTTCATCTTCGGTTTCTTTCGGGTCGAGCAATTTGCGCAGCGAGGAAATCCCTTTTTCCAGGCTGAGATCACTGGCACTGCCCTCTTTATAACGCCAGTGGGCGGCGACACCATATTCGGCAAACTGGTGCATTTCATGGGTGCGAATCTGGATTTCCAGCGGCTTGCCTTCCGGTCCATACACCGCGGTGTGCAGTGACGAATAACCGTTTTCCTTTGGGTTGGCGATATAGTCGTCAAACTCCTTGCTGATATGCCGCCAACGGCCGTGAATCAGACCCAGCACGGTATAACATTCCGCCACGGTATTCACCGTAATGCGGATGGCACGCACATCAAACAGTTCGGAGAACTCCTTGTGCTTGCCGGTCATTTTTTTCCAGATACTGTAGATGTGTTTGGGGCGGCCATAGGTTTCTGCGTCCACCCCTGCTGCCTGCAGCATATTTTTAATTTCATCAACCGCGTGGTTAATATAGTCTTCGCGCTCTTCGCGACGCTCTTCCAGCAGTTTGGCAATACGCCGATAGGTTTCCGGTTCGAGATAACGGAATGACAGGTCTTCCATTTCCCATTTCAACTGACCTATGCCCAGCCGGTTGGCCAGTGGGGTAAAAATTTCCAGGGTTTCCCGGGCAATGTTATAGCGCTCGGTGGTATCGGAACTGGCCAGCATGCGCAGGCGTTGCACACGGTAGGCCATTTTTATCAGCATCACCCGGACATCATCCACCATCGACAGCAGCATGCGACGCAGACGTTCGGTCTGTTCCGGGGAATTCTCGGTGATGTCCTGAAAGTGAAAATCGTGCAACCAGCGCACTTTTTTAACCAGTCGCTGGGTTTCCTCGCCAAAGCGTTCTACCAGCTGTTCAATAAACGCGGGCTGTTTCAGGCGGAAGTCACTCAGCAGGGTGACAATCAGCGTGGTTTTATCCACACCCAGCTCTGCCAGGATCAACGCCACATCCAGGCCGCTGGGTAAGTTATCTTCCTGTGACGGCAATTCCCAGACAATCTGGCAGGCCTGGCGCAGGTGATCATCTTCACCACAATGCGCGGTTATTTTCTGCAGGTATTGCTCAAAGCTGTAGGCCTGAGTAATGCCGGGTTTAACTTTGGTTGATTGCATTGATGGCGGTCGTTGTTTTTAAAATCTTCGGCTTTTCTGCTTCAGCTTTTCTACTTCAGTTCTTCCATTTCATTTTTTCTGGCAGTCTTGACAATGCCCGTAGATAATCAAACTGTGTTCGGTAATCTTAAAGCCGTTATCTTTGGCAATCTGTTTCTGGTGTTGTTCAATCACCTCATCAACAAATTCCACCACCTTGCCACAGCTGACACACACCAGGTGATCGTGATGCTCGCCCTCGTTCAGCTCGAATACTGCCTGGCCACCTTCAAAATGATGCCGGGTTACCAGACCGGCGCCCTCAAACTGGGTCAGCACGCGGTAAACAGTTGCCAGGCCGATTTCCTCACCCTGCTCCAGCAAGGCCTTGTAGATATCTTCAGCACTTTGGTGACGCAGCCGACAGGATTCCAGCAGCTCGAGTATTTTCATGCGTGGCAGGGTGACCTTGAGGCCGGCCTTTTTTAAATCAGAGGTTTCCAAATCAAACTCCTGCTGTTTTTGAGGGGGATATGGGTTAGTATTTCGGGCCTATTATACGCGAATGCAAATAAGTATCATTAAACTATGTGTAAGAAAACCATATTAAACCTTTGTGTTGCCCTTGGCCTGCTGTTGTCACTGGCCGCCTGCCAGCCACACCGTATCGATATTCAACAGGGCAATGAAGTGAAACCGGAAGTGCTGCAGAAACTGGAAGTGGGCATGAGCCGTCAGCAGGTGCTGTACCTGCTGGGTACGCCCTTACTCACCGACCCGTTTCACCAGGATCGCTGGGATTACATTTACTACCTGAAGCCCGGCAATGAAGATGCCAGTTTCTCGCGCCTGACCCTGTTCTTTGAGGGGGATCGCCTGAAGCGGATTGATGACAGCGCCTATATTCCGAATATTGGCAGCGACGGGAAAGACATTGAGAATGACCCGACCCCGGAGATGCAGTTACCTGCTGGCATGGAAGGGCTCTAATTGACGATGCCCTGTCCTGGCTGGACTCCCTCAATTCAGCCAATTAGCATCAAGCAGAACAGCTTAACCACTTATTTTTCAATAAGTTGAAAAGCATATCTAATAACCAGCATTCGAATTCTGTCTGGCCGGTGCGGAGCTGATTACACGCTTACTGTTTATCCGCTTTTGATTCAGCCGGGGTTTCTGCTGAATTAGTTGCGGAACTATCGGCCGCCTCTTCTGCATCACCGCCACCTTTTTTCATACGCTTGCCTTCCGCTTCGCGCTTACGACGCACTTCCTTGGGGTCCGCCAGCAAGGGCCGGTAGATTTCCACACGATCACCCGCCTTCAGCTCGGCAGTTTTCTTCGACAGCTTGCCGAAGATGCCCACCTTGTTCTGGCTCAGGTCAATCTCGGGAAACTCGCTGAGCACACCAGACTGCTCAATCGCCTGCTCGATGGTTGAGCCCGCCGGCAACATGACCGGCAATATCACCTGCCGCTCGGGGCGCGCATAGGCAACTTCCACCTGGATCATCTCGGGTTCCAGCTCTACTACTGAGTTTGTCTCAGATTCGCTCACCATACACCTCTACTGCCCGCTTACAGAAGGCATCCACCATGGAATTGGCAATCTGGTTGAATACCGAACCGGCGGCAAAGGCCACCAGCTTGCTTTCAAACTCGAATTCAAGGTCCAGTGAAATCTTGCTGGCACTGTTGTCCTTGAGGGCATCAAAGCGCCAGTAGCCTTCCAGGTGCTTGAACGGCCCTTTCACCAGGCGCATCTCGATAATCTTGTTGCGCTGCATCCGGTTCAGGGTGGTAAATGACTTGTGCAGCGCGCCCCGTGCAATTTCGATGCTCGCGCGAACCTCATTGGGGTCCCTGGAAATCACTTCGGTGGAGCGACACCAGGGCAGAAATTGCGCATAGGATTCAATATCATCAACCAACTGGTACATCTCCTCTACCGAGTAAGGCACCAGCGCATTTCGGGAAATCTGTGTCACACAACAACCTATTATTTACTTATGTTATTTACGCCTGAGCCAGCCTGGCTAGCCCAGTTTGATCACGTCGATGGCCCTTAAAAAGATCAGCAACACAGCGACAGGTGCCACAAAGCGCACCAGAACGAGCCACACATTATAACTGATTTTACCCAGCCTGAGCTCGTCTTTGCTGGAATCTGGACGCATCAGCCAGCCGGCAAAGATGGCAATAAACAGGCCACCCAGGGGCAGCATAATGTTCGCCGTGAGGTAATCGAGAAAGTCAAAGAAGCTCAGCCCGAACAATGTGTAGCCGGACCACAGGTTAAACGACAGCATCGAACCCAGCCCCAGCGTCCAGGTTGCGATACCGATAAACACCGAGGCATACAGGCGGTTCATACCGTGGTTTTCCACCAGCCAGGCCACCGCCGGTTCAATCAGCGAAATCGAAGAACTCCAGGCAGCAAACACCAGCAGAATAAAAAACAGCGTGCCGATCAGCACACCCGCCTGCATCTTGCCAAAGGCAATCGGCAGGGTCTGGAAAATCAGCCCGGGCCCCGCCGCCGGCTCAAGCCCGTTGGCAAACACAATCGGGAAAATCACCAGCCCGGCGGTAATCGCCACCAGGGTATCCGCCAGCGCGATGGTCACCGTGGCTTTGGCAATCGAGGTATTTTTCGGCAGGTAGGAGCCATACACCATAATCGCCCCCATCCCCAGGCTCAGGGTAAAGAAGGCATGGCCCATGGCGGTGAGTACGCCGGGGCCGGTGAGCTTGCTGAAATCCGGGGTAAACAGGAATTCCACGCCCTGCATAAAGTAACCGGTGGAGGCGGAATAGAACAAAAGCACCAGCAGCAGAATAAACAGGCCGGGCATTAAAATGGTAATCAGTTTTTCCAGGCCATTACGCACGCCCCGCGCCACCACCATCATGGTGGCCAGCATAAACAGGGTATGCCAGGCCAGCAGCTTTTCCGGGTCGGACACCAGGCTGACAAAAATACTGTTTACACCATCCGCTGTGGCGCCGGTAAACAGCCCACTGGCAGTGCGGAACACATAGGACAGTGCCCAGCCGGCAATCACACTGTAGTAGGACAGGATCAGGAACCCGGCGATAACCCCGAACCAGCCCAGCAACGACCAGACCTGGGGACGGCCTTCTTCGGCGGCCAGGCTGCGCATGGTATTGATCGGGCTCTGTCGACCACGGCGCCCCATCATCACCTCGGCTATCATAATTGGAATGCCCACGGCGGCAATAAAAAACAGGTATACCAGCACAAAGGCACCACCACCATTCTCACCGGTGATATAGGGAAACTTCCAGATATTACCCAGCCCCACCGCAGAGCCAGTGGCCGCAAGAATAAATGCCATTCGCCCCGACCACTGCCCGTGAATGGATTGCCGCACTTCGCTAGACATAGATAATCGCCTTGTAATTTATGGTTATATTTTACTTTATGTTTATATTATATCTGATTGATTTTAATGACTAAAGCAATTATGCGCATTATTAAGAATATGCGCCAGGTCATTGATTTTATTATAGACATGCATGCATCCGCCCCGCTGCATATTAGCCCCATTCTGATAAAAATCGACGCATTAAACAAGCATCGAAAAACCCAGGGGCACGCCAAGTTATCAACCAGTGCCAATCGCTGATTTAACTTCACGTCACTTCACGTATAATCAGCAGCCTCTTACCAACCTTGGCGTCGTTTCTGCAAACACAATATGGCACAGAACAAAAAGAAAAAATCTGCGAAAGCACCCAGTAGCACCATCGCGCTGAATAAAAAAGCGCGTCACGATTACCACATCGAAGACACCTTCGAAGCGGGCATTGTGCTGCAGGGCTGGGAAGTAAAAAGTATTCGCGATGGCCGTGTGCAGATGACCGACACCTATGTGATGGTGAAAGACGGTGAACTCTACTGGCTGGGTGGGCAGATCACCGCCCTGCTCTCCGCCTCTACCCACGTGAACCCGGAACCCACCCGTTCACGCAAGCTGCTATTGCACCGCCGTGAAATCGACAAGCTGGTCGGCGCGATTGATCGCAAGGGCTACACCCTGGTGCCACTGAAAATGTACTGGAAAAAAGGCCGCGCCAAACTGGAAATCGGCCTGGCCAAGGGCAAGAAGGAACACGACAAGCGCGCCGCCGATAAAGACCGCGACTGGAACCGCGAGAAAGCGCGGATTATGAAGACGGCGACACGCTAGCCGTCCCCGCTAACGCTCTCTGTGCTGTCGCCACCACTCCGGCAAGTCCCGCACCGAATCCAGCACCCCATCGGGCACTATCCCACCCTGCAGGTCCTGCGGGCGGAACTTGCCGGTACGCACCAGCAGGCCACGTAAACCGGCATCCTGCGCACCGCCGATGTCACTGACAATATCATCGCCGATCATCACCGCCTGTTCGGCACTGGCACCCAGCACGTCCAGCGCGCCCTGGTAGAACAGTGGCGCCGGTTTTCCCAGCACCCGGGGCTCGACCCCGCTGGCATGGGACAGCGCCATCACAAAGGGCGCGACATCGAGACGCAGGCCATCGGCTGCCTGCCAGTAACGGGTCATACCCAGTGCAAGCAGTTGCGGCTGATTGTCATGCATCAGCAGCCGGAAAGCACGGTTCAGGGTGTTAAAATCCCATTGTTCACCCAGATCACCCACCACCACCGCGCACACATCATCGTCTTCACTATCGCTCAGTGAAATCGGCTTAAAGTCGCTTTGCGTGGCTTCAGGGATAAACAACGCTACCTTCTGCCCGGGATACTTCTTGGCACACTGCTGCTCAAGCCAGTGAACCGCCGCAACCGCCGGGGTGAAAATCTGCCCCGGCGTGGCGTCTATACCAAAACCTGCGAGCTTTTCCACCAGCGCACTGCGCGGGCGTGACGTGGTATTGGTGACAAACAGATGGGGTATGGCTTCATCCCTGGCCCAGGCAACCACATCGGCCGCCCCTGCTATGGCACGATCCCCCTGGTAAAACACGCCGTCGAGATCAAACAGAATGGAAGGCATAAAAACCTCCTGTGGTATTGATGCTGCAGCTGGCAGATAGACAGGACTATTATAGCTATAGCAAATCAACAGCCTGAAACAAATCGGCAGCAGGCTACAGCTCCAAAAGCCGACAAGGGAGAGGATTATTGCTTCATCACTAACTCACGGTTATTGCCCTGATCCTGTATGCGTTTCTACCTTTACCTGCATAGATAAAACATAACAGCCTTAATATTGACTATTACACATACATTAAGAGTATTAAAGCCGATATTTTGATTGTTATATCTACCGTGCTGATATACTCTTATTAAAGTCACAATGGTTAATTAATTGACTATTATTATGGTTTACTACTATTTATAGGCTTTTTTGAGGTCGTTATGGATTTCTATGCTCTCTCGGATAAAACCATCGAACAGGAACTGGGCAATCGCCTGAAGACCTTGCGCCTGCAGAAAAACACCACCCAGCAGGAACTCGCTGAGGCAACCACCCTGTCCCTCAACACGATCAAGTCACTTGAGTCAGGGCGAGGCAAGCTCTCAACCCTTATCGCCGTACTAAGAGAGCTCGGCGCCCTGGAGCAGCTGGACAACTTCATACCCGAGATCTCAATCAGCCCGATGCAGCTGGCAAAAACCCGCGGCAAGCTTCGCCAGCGGGCATCCGGGGAGCGCCTCAAGCCACAGCAAAAGGATGAGGCAGAATGGTAAAAAAAATCGATACGGCCATTGTGAAATTATGGGGCGACACGGTAGGTGCGGTCTCCTGGCTGGATGATCGAGGCTATGCGGTGTTTGAATATGCCAGTGACTTTCTCAACAAGGGCCTTGATGTATCTCCAATTACAATGAGCCTGGACGCGGCCAGGACCGGCGATGGCAAGTTCGTCTTTCCCTCGCTCAACAAAGACACCTTCCTGGGTTTGCCCGGGCTGCTGGCCGATGCCTTACCGGACAAGTTTGGTAACAGCATTATCGACGCCTGGCTCGCCAGAAATGGACGGGACAGTGCCAGCTTCAACCCGGTGGAACGGCTCTGCTATACCGCAAAGCGAGGCATGGGGGCGCTGGAGTTTTCACCCCCCGTTATCGACAAGTATGATGAATCGGTTCCGGTCGAAATAACCGAGCTGGTTGAACTGGCGCAAACGATCATGAATGAACGCAAAGGCCTGAACGTCCAGCTGGGCAACAGTGAACATAAAAATGCCGATGCCATCCTGGATATTCTACGCGTGGGCACATCCGCCGGTGGCGCCAGACCCAAAGCGGTGATTGCAATGAATGACCAGGGCGATGTTATTTCCGGCCAGGCTGATGTGCCAGATGGTTACGACTACTGGTTATTAAAGTTCGATGGCGTAACCGACCTGGAGTTAGGTGAACCGAGTGGTTACGGTCGTATTGAATACGCCTATTACCTGATGGCAAAAGCCGCTGGCATCAATATCACCGAAAGCCGGCTGCTGGAAGAGAATGGTCGAGCCCACTTTATGACGAAGCGATTTGACCGTGCCGGAAATGAAAAACTGCATATGCAGTCACTCTGCGGCATCGCCCACTATGATTTCAATATGGCGGGCGCCTACAGTTATGAACAGGCATTTGAAGTGATGCGCAGATTACGTCTCAGCAAGGCAGAAGCAACCGAACAGTACCGACGCATGCTCTTTAATATTATCGCTCGCAACCAGGACGACCACACAAAAAATATTTCGTTTCTGATGGGCAAGGATGGCAAATGGCGACTATCACCCGCCTATGATGTCACCTACTCTCACAACCCCGCTGGAAAATGGACCAACCAGCACCAGATGAGTGTTAACAGCAAACGTGACCATTTCAGCAGAGACGAATTAATTAATACGGGTAAGTCGATCAGTATTTCCAGGCCAGAAGAGATCATTGACGAGGTGACGGCTGCGGTTAACCGATGGATGGAATTTGCCGATGAAGCCGGAGTAAAAAAGGCTGTCAGTCGGGAAATAAAAAAGCAGCAGCGAAAGCTGTGATGTGCTGTTATACCTGTGACTGATAGCAAGCAGCAGGAACCCCAACGGTTGCATTGGTGATGATGCATTTGTTGGGGTGCGTTCCTTACCCCAACCTACACCTGGCAAGCATTTCTCGTTCCCATGCTCCCGCGTGGGAATGCATACGCAGTGAGTAGTTAATGAAAACAAGCTATACGGAACGTAGGTTGGGGTGACGCAGGAACCCCAACGGTTGCATTGGTAGTGGCGTATTTGTTGGGGTGCGTTCCTTACCCCAACCTACAACTGGCAAGCATTTCTCGTTCCCACGCTCCCGCGTGGGAATGCATACGCAGTGAGTTGTTAATGAAAATAAGCTATATGGAACGTAGGTTGGGGTGACGCAGGAACCCCAACGATTACTCCTTGAGCGGATTTATGTTGGGGTGCGTTCCTTACCCCAACCTACACCTGGCAAGCATTTCTCGTTCCCATGCTCCCGCGTGGGAATGCATACGCAGTGAGTAGTTAATGAAAACAAGCTATACGGAACGTAGGTTGGGGTGACGCAGGAACCCCAACGGTTGCATTGGTAGTGGCGTATTTGTTGGGGTGCGTTCCTTACCCCAACCTACAACTGGCAAGCATTTCTCGTTCCCACGCTCCCGCGTGGGAATGCATACGCAGTGAGTTGTTAATGAAAACAAGCTATATGGAACGTAGGTTGGGGTGACGCAGGAACCCCAACGATTACTCCTTGAGCGGATTTATGTTGGGGTGCGTTCCTTACCCCAACCTACAACTGGCAAGCATTTCTCGTTCCCATGCTCCCGCGTGGGAATGCATACGCAACAGGCTAAGGCTCAATTATCATCCGGCACATAATATTCAGTCTGCGTACCGGTATAGGCCTGTTCGTCATACAGTTTAAATTCATGGTGACCGATGCGGATCAGGTCATCATGCTTAAGCTTTTGCCGGGATATTTTATCTGCATTCACATACACACCATTGGTGCTGCCCATATCTTCAACCACCACATCCAGCATTTCCGGCATATATTCATTCGGCGTGATAATCAGCCGTGCATGCTCACCACTCACTGAAGCATCATCCAGGCGTAGGTGATTGCCTTCATTACGGCCGATTGTCAGCTCGCCTTCGGCGAGCAGAATATCCGATACAACCAGGCCTTTTACTATGTGCTTTAATTTCAATCGAGCTTCCCCGGTAACTAACTGTAAATCTATTAACTAACGGATGCTAACAGCTTTGTTAAACCTGTTTTGAGATCGGTTTCAGCTATCACGCCAATCGCTGTATTCATTTTTGCCGGGTCAGCCAGCGAGTGAACGATATCCCCTTCCCGTTCTGGGCCATAGCTAACTTCCGCGGTATTGCCGGTAATCTCGGACAACACCTTAATTAAATCATTAAGCGAGGTTTTTTTACCCGTGGCCACATTACAGCCACCCAGCACATCCACACCCAGCGCGGCCACATTGGTTCGTGCCACATCGCGCACATAGATAAAATCACGAGTGTGTTCGCCATCGCCATTCACGGTAAGGGGAAGCTGGTCTTTTATGCGATCCATAAACAGCGCAATCACACCGGCATAGGGTGATTTTGGATCCTGCCTTGGGCCGTACACATTAAAGAAACGCATACCTAAAGCAGAGAAGCCATACAGACGATGGTATAAATCCGCATAGTCTTCATTCACTTTCTTTTCCAGGCCGTAAGGCGAAAGCTGTTGCATGGGTACATCTTCGGTGAGTGGCAGACAGTGGGGCTCACCGTAGATCGCTGCAGAGGATGCGTACACCATGCGTTTTACACCGGCATTTTTTGCCGCATCCAGCACATTCAGGTAACCGATAATATTCTGCTGTGCGGAAAATTGCGGGTCTTCCAGCGAGGCCACCACCGATACCTGCGCCGCCAGGTGCACCACATGACTGATACCCTGCATCGCCGCTTTTACCGTGTCCGCATCACGCATATCCCCTTCGATAAATTCCATTAAGGGATGGGTGTCCGGCAGGTTGGATCTATGGCCTGAACTGAGGTTATCCAGGATGCGCACCGGCACACCCTGCTCCATTAGAATGTCTGCTGTATGCGAACCGATAAAACCGGCACCGCCGACAATGAGTACTTTTTCCATGTTATTCAACTTATTTTAAATTTAGATTCAAAAAAATTAACCAACCCATACCCGTGCATTACGGAACATGCGCATCCACGGGCTGTCTTCATCCCAGTCCGCCGGGTGCCATGAATGCTGCACGGTTCTGAATACCCGTTCCGGATGCGGCATCATAATCGTCACACGACCATCGTCGGTAGTAAAACCGGTTAAGCCCTGGGGCGAACCATTGGGGTTTAACGGATAGGTTTCGGTTGCCTTGCCATAATGATCTACATAACGCAGTGCCTGCTGGCTGGCCGCAATTGATGCCGCATCACTGAACTCGGCACGGCCTTCACCATGGGCCACCGCAATTGGCATGCGTGAGCCGGCCATGCCCTGCAGGAACAGCGACGGTGATTCCAGCACTTCAACCGTGCTGAACCGCGCTTCGAACTGTTCCGATGCATTGCGCACAAAATGCGGCCAGTGTAGTGCACCGGGAATCAGGCTCTTGATATTGGCCATCATCTGGCAGCCGTTACACACCCCCAGCGCGAAGCTGTCATCACGCTCGAAGAAGGCACTGAACTCATCACGGGCGCGATCATTAAACAGAATGGTCTTGGCCCAGCCTTCACCGGCACCCAGCACGTCACCGTAGGAGAAACCACCACAGGCCACCAGGCCATTAAAGTCCGCCAGTGAAACACGGCCACTGAGGATGTCGCTCATGTGCACATCGACGCTGCTGAAACCGGCATGGTCAAACGCCGCCGCCATTTCAATCTGACCGTTCACCCCCTGCTCGCGCAGAATCGCCATTCTGGGTTTAACGCCTGTAGCAATATAGGGCGCGGCCACATTGTCATTCAGGTCAAAACTCAGTTGCGCCGAGATACCCGGGTCTTTCGCATCGAGGATTAAATCAAACTCCTGCTGTGCACACTCGGGGTTATCCCGCAGCGCCTGCATGCGGTAACTGGTTTCGGCCCAGGCCCGTTGCAGGTTGATGCGGCTGTCTTCGAACACCGGCTCCACATCGTTATAAATAGCGATCTTGTCAGACTGGCTGACGCTGCCGATGACATGGGCGCAGTCACCCAGTCCCGCGGCGCGCAGATCATTCATAATAAATTCAATGTCATTTGAATTTATCTGGATTACCGCGCCCAGTTCCTCGTTAAACAGCACATCCAGTGCATTGGCATCGGGGTTCACCGAGCTACCCAGCAGACCGGAAATATCGATGCTCAGGCCACTATGCCCGGCAAAGGCCATTTCACATAACGTGGTAAACAGGCCACCATCGGAACGGTCGTGGTAGGCCAGTAACTTGCCCTGGTGATTCAGGTCCTGGACCAGGTTAAAGAAGTTTTTCAGCAGACCGGCATCGTCCAGGTCCGCCGGGGTATCACCCAGTTGCTTGTACACCTGCGCCAGCGCCGAGCCGCCCATGCGGTTCTGCCCCCGACCCAGGTCAATCAACACCAGCAGGCTGCCCGCCTGTTGCTGTAACTGCGGCGTCAGCGTGCTGCGCACATCGCTCACCGGCGCAAAGGCGGTAACAACCAGTGACAGTGGCGCGGTAACCGCATGCTCTTCACCATCCTGCTGCCACACGGTTTTCATCGACATCGAATCCTTGCCCACCGGAATCGCAATGCCCAGCTGCGGACACAGTTCCATGCCCACCGCCTTCACCGTATCGAACAGAATCGCATCCTCGCCGGGATGCCCCGCCGGTGCCATCCAGTTGGCGGAGAGTTTTATATCACCCAGTTTATTAATTGCGCTGGCGGCAATATTGGTAATCGCCTCGGCCACCGCCATGCGTCCCGAGGCCGGGCCATCCAGCAGCGCAATCGGTGTGCGCTCGCCCATCGCCATGGCCTCACCGCTGTGTACATTGAACGAGCTGGTGGTCACCGCCACATCCGCCACCGGCACCTGCCAGGGGCCGACCATCTGGTCACGGGTGATCTGGCCAGTCACACTGCGGTCACCGATGGTAATCAGGAACGACTTGCTGGCCACCGCGGGCAGGCGCAATACCCGCTGCACCGCATCGGCCAGCTCGATCGAGGCGGTATCAAACACCTTGTGCTGTACGGTTTCATGACGCACATCGCGGGTCATTTTGGGTGGCTTGCCCAGCAGTACATCCAGTGGCATGTCCACCGGGTAGTCGCCGAAATGACGGTCATGCACCTTGAGTTCCCTGGCCTCGGTGGTGTAACCCAGCACCGCGTAGGGGCACCGCTCACGCTCGCACAGTGCCTTGAAGGCCTCCAGCTGGTCTGCGGCAATCGCCAGCGCATAACGCTCCTGGGATTCATTGCTCCAGATTTCCATGGGGGTCATACCCGGCTCGTCGATATGCACTTCGCGCAGTTCAAATTCCGCACCACAGCCGCCGTCGTTGACCAGCTCCGGCAGCGCATTGGAAATACCGCCCGCGCCCACGTCGTGGATCCAGATAATCGGGTTATTGTCCTCGCCATCCTTGCGCATTGCCCAGCAGCGGTCGATCACTTCCTGGCAGCGCCGCTCCATTTCCGGGTTACCCCGCTGCACCGAGGCAAAGTCCAGGTTTTCCGCACTCTCGCCGGAGGCCATGGAAGACGCCGCACCACCGCCCAGGCCGATCAGCATCGCCGGGCCACCCAGTAGCACAATCGGTGTGCCCGCCGGCATATCAATTTTCTCGATGTGCTCCATGCGCATATTGCCGTAACCACCGGCCAGCATAATCGGCTTGTGGTAACCGCGCACCTCGTCGCCATCTACCCCCGGGCTCACTTCCTCGAAGGTACGGAAATAGCCGTTGATATTGGGTCGGCCGAATTCGTTATTAAACGCCGCCGCACCCAGCGGGCCATCAAGCATGATTTCCAGCGCCGAGACGATTCGCTCCGGCTTGCCGTAATCACTTTCCCAGGGCTGTTCAAAACCGGGAATACGCAGATTGGAGACGGAAAAACCGCACAGGCCTGCCTTGGGCTTTGAGCCCCGCCCGGTGGCACCTTCATCACGAATTTCACCGCCGGAGCCGGTGGCCGCGCCGGGAAACGGCGAAATCGCCGTGGGGTGATTATGGGTTTCCACCTTCATCAGAATCGGCATCGCCTCCTGGTGCAGGGTGTATTCCGCCGTGTCCACATCGGCAAAGAAACGTCCCGCGGTGTGGCCCTCGATCACCGCCGAGTTATCGTGGTAGGCACTGAGAATGTTCTGTGGCGACTTGTTATAGGTGTTACGGATCATGCCAAACAGCGAGATATCCTGTGGCTGGCCATCGATCACCCAGTCTGCATTGAAGATTTTATGCCGGCAGTGCTCCGAGTTGGCCTGGGCAAACATCATCAGCTCCGCATCCCCCGGGTTGCGCTCAATCGAGGTGAAATGCGCCATTAAATAGTCGATTTCATCATCGGACAGTGCCAGCCCCAGCTCGCTATTGGCCGCCACCAGCGCCTCGCGCCCACCCTGCAGGATATCCACATGTCGACCCGGTGCGGGTTCCGCGTGCTCGAACAGGCCCGCCGCCTGCTCGAAATCACTGAGCACACTCTCGATCATGCGATCATGGATCTGCGCCCTGACCTGCGCCACGTCCGCCTCGCTCAAGGGCTCAGACGACTGGATGTAATAGGCCACACCCCGCTCCAGGCGGCGAATCGCGCCCAGACCACAGTTATGGGCAATATCGGTGGCCTTGGACGCCCAGGGGGAAATGGTGCCAAAACGGGGAATCACCAGGAACAGCTGGCCCTGGGGCTCTTCCATCGAATAGGCCGGGCCATAGGTCAGCAGCTGGCGCAGCGTATCGGCCTGATCTGTAGATAACTCGCCTTCTACGTCCGCAAAATGAACGAATTCTGCATAAATATGTCCAATTGCAGGAATTGAAGATTGAAGCTGATTGAGCAGTTTTTCAGTACGAAAGCTGGAAAGCGCGGGTGATCCACGGAAGTAATGCATTGATGGCCTCAGGTAATGAAGGAATAAGCTGATAAGGGGCGAATTTTAAAGCAATGCGTGAACGACCGCTACCAATGCAGTCAATTGAGCTGTAAAATGGACACAGGCTTAACCAGCTGAATAGCGGGCCATGGCAGACAAGTGCCAAGCGGCAATTATTCATCATGGCCCCCTTTAAATCATCAATACCACCCCCATTTATGGGGTATCAGTAAAGCTACAGTGTTGAACATAGTAGCAACCACCTTAGTCGTTAAGGTGTAAAGTTTAAAAACTCAGTTTCGGGGACGACAAGGCTTCGACGTGGGTGAACCGAATGTTTTATGTGCGGCGGGTTAAGGAGCCGCACATGAGGTGAACGCGAGGCATGGATGCCGAGCTGGATCAACACGCCATGGATGGTGCGTAGTGTCACAACACCACTGACGGAGTCGTGACACAGTAGTAAAACACCTTAGTCATTTTAAGGTGTAAAGTTTTAACTCAGTTTCGGGGACGACAAGGCTTCGACGTGGGTAACAAAACTTTATGGTGCATGCCGAGGCGCAGACTACCTCGTTAATACAGCTGCAAACTTATAGTTGCAAACGACGACAACTACGCGATCGCTGCTTAAAAACCAGTAGATTGCCTTCCGGCCACTTCTTGCCTGTAGGGGGTGGATTTCGGGAGTCATATTATACGGGATCGTGCCCTGGTCGGTCTGAGGTCAGAGCATTAAAACCTAAACAGACTCGTTGTTTAAAATCCTGAATTGCCGGAGTTTAAACAATTAAACTAAAAGGCGAAATCTAAGCATGTAGAGCCTGAAGCGGAGTACTTGCGGACGGGGGTTCGATTCCCCCCGTCTCCACCAATAGCAAAGCCACCCAATATTTTGGGTGGCTTTTTTATTGGTGGAGACGGAGGGATGAGCACGCCCAATAGTTCGACAAATTCGTCTGGAACGAATTTGAACAGGGTCATCGCTTTTTTATGACCCTGGCCCCGAAGGGGTGAGGCACAGGACGTGCCGAATATTCCCCCACTAAACCTCACCCACCACAATCAACGGAACCCATCACCAAGGTAGCTTTTTATTATGTTTGGCGTAGTGTCTATTTAAACTACATTCTGAACACCATACATAGTCGGCAATCACCCTGTAGCAGACATAAGTAGAACAGTAATTAAGTGGAAAGGCGAACATTCAACGGTTGAGCTGTGGGGTGCGAGCCGCCTGGCGTCAAAGCCTCACAACGAGTGATTTGTTATGTTGTAATGCCATGATCGAGCAGCATTCGCATAATTTTAAAATCATCTACATTGAGTCCCTTATTTAAAGCGGTTTGAATATAATCTTTAAAGCTACCCTCTAACACCAAATCAGGATGCTTCGCAGCAAACCATATTGAAAACCCCCGTGCTTCGCTAAACATATTACCTGTTAGACTTTCTACTGATAGGCACGCATCAAATATTAGCAATTCAGTCAGTTTAGGATTGAAATCGAACTCTGCATTCAGATCTTTATCTGGTGGCCAGCCCAGAATACTTCATTGTTCATTTTCCCTAATTATTCGTCAATTTCATTTTTGTGATTGAATTTCTAGCGATTAGCACCAACCATATCAATTTTGAACAAGCCTCAAATACAATAAGTTAGCTATATTGTCTAAACAAGCCATAATCTGTAAGCCGGTTTCATTATTGCGTTATTCCTGTTTACTTTAAATGGTTAATCAAATAACCGTCCTTCACCAGCTTCTTCCTCGGTACGACCATCCCGAATATGATAGATACGCTTGAATGTCGGGATGATTTTTTCATCGTGAGTCACCACAATAATGGCGGTCTCGTATTGTTGTGCCATGCTGTTGAGAATACGCACCACGGCCATTGCTCGCTCACTGTCTAGTGGAGCTGTCGGTTCATCGGCCAGAATAACTGGAGGGCGATTAACCAGTGCACGCGCAATGGAAACACGCTGTTGCTCGCCACCAGAGAGTTCAGACGGCATTGCCTTGGCGCGGTGAGCAACATCCAGTGCCTGTAGTAATTCTACAGCCCGTTGACGAGATTGCGCATTGGGAACAGCAGCAAGCATAGGCAGCAAAGCGACATTATCTGTCACATCAAGAAACGGTATCAGATAAGGCGCCTGAAAAACAAAACCGATCTTATCGCGACGCAGCGCTCGTAAATCTTTAATGCGCCAGCCATCATCATAGATAACTTCGCCACCCAGCGTCATTCTGCCCGCCGTCGGTTCAATCACAGCGCCTAGACATTTCAGTAACGTACTCTTGCCCGAGCCTGAAGGGCCAATCAGCCCTACGACCTCACCTGGATCGACCTGCATATTGACATCCTTCAGTGCATCAACCGCGGTATCACCCTCACCATAACGTTTACTCATACCCTCAATCAGAATGCCATTAGCTACCATCTTAGCCCCCAATCGCTTCTGCCGGATCTACTTTTAGTGCTGCACGAATTGCAAGCACACTCGCCAGCACACTGATAATAACAACAGCAATAAATCCACGAAGTGCATCCCCCGGTTCAAGCAAAACATATTTCGGAAACATGGGCGCCCAGAAGGTCGCTGAAATCTTTCCGACAACAAAACCAATCACCCCCAGGCCAACCGCTTGTTGCATAATCATGCTGGCGATGGTTCGATTGCGTGTACCGATCAGTTTCAGTACCGCGATCTCACGAATTTTCCCCATAGTCAGGGTATAAATAATAAACGCAACTATGGCTGCACTGACGATAGCCAGAATCACCAGAAACATACCAATCTGTTTTGATGAAGTGGCGATCAGTTTTGCCACCAGTATTTCTTCCATCTGTCCGCGTGTATAAACTTGCAAGCGCTGCCATTGGCGAATAGTTTGTGCCACCTGCTCAGGTCTGTAGCCTGCTTTAATCTGCACTAGCACAGCATTAACATACGGGTTACTGGTTTGTGTGGCAATCACCGCATCTACCACATTCTGTGCGCCTGGTTTATTGAATGCCGGATTAGCTGATGTGCGGTTCCGCTGGCTGATAATCGCATCGTTATCTTTGAGAAACTGCGCTTCCTGTGCATCTTTTAGTGGAATAAAGATCATTGGATCACCACCGGATGACACCATACGTCGCGTCAGCCCAACAACGGTGTATTCATTGCGACGGATGCGAATTTTCTGACCGATTTTAAATCCGGTAGCGACATCCGCTATCGCTTCATAATGACTGCGGGTAATTTGTCGACCCGCCACCAAATAGCCCGGCATACCCGGGCCATCTGGCACTATACCAACGATCATGGCACGCACATCATGAATACCTTGACGTACCTGCATCGTCAGGTAGGTAACATTGGCCGCATCCGCAACGCCCTGCATAATAAGAATACTGCGGTAAACGTCATCATAAACACTGGAAGCTTCAGCATAGGGGCCCAGGGTATCTTTTTGCACCACCCATAAATCAGCACCGCTATTATTCAGCATGACTTTGGCATCATCTACCATCCCTCGGTACACACCAGCCATGGTCAAGGTAACACCAATCAGCAATCCAAGCCCAATGCCGGTGAAGACAAACTTCCCCCAGGCATGCATGACGTCACGTCCAGCCAGACTGATCACTGCACTGTACCTGCCCGTTGTTCTACAAGCTGCTCAACAATATTAATGCGACTATGTCGGGTCAGTTCCTGTTTACTGTAAGCTACAACGCTGTCACCAGCTTTAAGTCCATGCAGGATTTGAACATATCCATCCAGATCGGAAACACCAATCTCAACAGGCACATAGCTAAGCTGCCCTTCATCAATCAGCCAGACACCGACTTCTCCCCCTTCCCGTTTAATACTGGCGTTTGGTAGCACAGGCATCGCGGATAACTCAGGCAAGGTTACGGTTACATTCGCCAGCTCACCAACGAGCGGAAGATTGTCTGGCAACTGGTCGAACATAATCTTGGCCTGTATCTCTTCTGTCACAGCATCCGCCAGAGGCTCGATTCTTGTGACACGGCCATCAAACTGTTCACCTGGCCTTGAGCGCAGGACGATATTGGTGGCTAGACCTACAGCAAGTCCGCTGGACTGCAGCTGATCGAAGCGTGCATTGATCCAGATGCTCAGTGGATCAATCACTTCAAGCACTGTCTGGCCTGCAACTACGGTACTCCCCGGCTCGATATAACGCCCAACGACAAGACCGTCTACTGGTACAGTCAGGTTTAGATTATTTTTTTGCTGAACCAGCCCATCATATTCTGCACGCAGCATTTGAAGCTCTTCGCGCGCAGCATTTAAATTTGCTTTTATAGCAACCAGACCTGCAGTGGCAACCTGATATTCCTGGGATTTAGCCTCAGCCACTTCATCACTGATTGTTTTTGCTTCGGCAAGACTGGCATAACGCAACGCCTGGGATTTTGCAAAACGCTCGCGAGCCTCAAAATCAGCCACATTTGCCTCTGCGGCTCTAATTGACGCCTGAGCACGTTTGATAGAAGCCGCCTTGCCAGCAATTTTATTATCCAGGTCAACCGGATTCATCTCACCCACCACCTGCCCGGAGACGACTTTGTCACCAACGTGACTTTCGAGCCGTAACACATGCCCGGTCATTGTAGGTCCTATATGATAACGATAGCGTGCCTCAACTAAACCAACACCAAATAGAGCAGGTGAAATGGCCCGGTTCTCGACCTTTACAACGGTCACTGGAATCGGTGCCAGTGGCCCTGAGCTTGTTACCACATAAATGAAGCCCGCCAGTACCGGCAGAAATATAACGATCAATGTAATAGCACGCTTACTCAACGACAGTTTAATCATACTCAAGACCTGATAAAGGCGATAAGTGACGTGATTGCTTTGCATAAAAGCTTTTGTAGAAAATTATAATCATCAATATTCTTCCGTATGATGCCTCATGTCATGTAGTAATAATCACTGCCAGTTTTAAGCAGTAATCACGATCCATGCAACAGAACGTAACACCATCGGCGTTATGGTGCGCACTTCATAGGCACCGTCATTAAATATGTCCTGACCTGATCAGGATCATAATAGTCTTGATTCAATAGAAAAACAGGGTATATTCGAACACAGTGTTCCATATTTGGAACGAACAGAGACTCAAGAATGGACTTGAACGACTGGCTGATGTTTACACAAATTGTTGAGATTGGCGGACTAAGTGCGGCAAGCCGTTTGCTCGGTGTGCCTAAATCGACTTTAAGTCGCCGTCTGTCCAGGCTTGAGGAGGATTTTGGTACACGGATAGTGATCCGTCGTGGACGCACTTTCGAGCTAACAGAGGCAGGACGACTATTCTACCAGGAGGCTCGCCTCCTTGCCGAGCATGTGGCCAGTTCCAGAGAGCGATTATCAGAAAGCACCCAGCAGGAAGGCGGTACTCTACGAATGACTGCGCCCAAAACACCGGGGGGTTATTTTCTTGGAACCTGGATAGCGGAATTTGTAGACCTGCATCCGAATATCCATATCGAACTGGACCTGACTGACCACATGGTCAACCTGTTTGAGCAAGGGTACGACCTTGCTCTGCGTGTCGGACCATTATCAGACTCCGCCCTTATTGCCCGTAAACTGGGCACAAGTGATCGTATTCTGGTTGCTGCCCCAGACTACCTGAGCCAACACGGTCAGCCCGAGTTGCCGGGTGAATTAAGTCAGCATAAATGTATCAGCTTTGGCGAACAGAGAAATGGGAAAAGTTCGTGGCTGTTAACACGTGGCTTGCAATCCCAGCAAATTAACTTTTACTCCACATTACGCTGTAATGATATGGCTACAATAATGCAGCTTACTCTAGCTGGCGCTGGCATTGCACTGATCCCAGTATTTGTATGCAAAGAATCACTGGAATCAGGAACCTTGCAGCAGGTTCTTCCGCAATGGTATGGCCCTGTCGCAGAGTTTCACCTGATTTATACGGAAAGAAAACTCATGCCAACACGCGTTCGTCTACTGGTAGACTTTCTTTTTGAGCGAGCACGCACAGAGATATGGAGCTTATCGCAGGAAAATGAAAAAATAGAAAAATAAGAGTATGTGCCGCGTTCCCTTATCGTTGAAAGCTATATGTTGACCAATATCCAGTGCGATAACTTAGCAAACACTGCCCATCAAAACCAGGCTTACATTATATTACGTTGATGCTGTTACGGCTCGAAAACAGCTTTATTTAAGCTTTTTTATAATAGTCCGCTTTTGGCTAATCAGTGCCCCTCACCAAAATAGTAACTCCCCTGCACAATGTTCAGCTATTACCCAGAACCAAACATTAACGCACAAATAAAAACGCCCCAGATCAGCAGTAATTCCTCAGGCCGTTTTCTTACGCCTGGCCACACCTGCCAGAGCCAGGAAACCTGAACCAAACAACCATGCAGTTGCGGACAAAGGCACATCAGCGACTTCAATCTCCTGCGTATACCAGTAGTTAACCTGCATTGAGCCTTAGATAAAAGGGACGATTTTCCCTTTTTGCCGGTTCCCATGCTCCTGCGTGGAAACCTTTCAGGGAATGCTACCTTTTACTGTGGTGTATGCATTCCCACGCGAGAGCGTGGGAACGAGAAATAGCTTCTTCTATCTCAACCGCGTTCAATGTTATTTACCTTTAAACTCTTATCTGGTTTCTACAACGTCTGCAATGCCCTGCTCTAATTTCCTGAGCAGTTGTATATTTTCCTGGAGCACTTCACCTGGCTCACCTCTGGACATATCTTCTACTAAAGGGTATTTATCTCCCTCCGTGGTTTCCGTTTGTAGAATGTGTCGTACTGCTTCAATTGCAGCATCACTCAACACCTGCGCCATGTCTCGCCCCAGCAGCCTTGCACCTGCTCGAACATAGTCGAAATCATCATCCATCAGGTCTCTATGTTCGTTTTGCAATCTCTCATGATTACCGATATCCAGATAGTTCTGAATAATATATATCAGGTCTGTTGCGTCTTTAGTATTGCCTGGAGCCCTCTCCTTCCAGGCGATTAACTTTAGAGCCGCTAATGAAGTTGGCGAGGCTACATATACCTCTATTTCTGGCCCATTATTCAACCTCACCGGTAAAGCATCTTCATATGCTTCTGCAAAGCCCAGTATGCTCATGCGTGTTGCAAAATTCGGGGGCCAGTTTATGGAGCCATCGGCTTCTGTAATTGCACCAAAGGGCACAATATCTACCGGTATGCTTTCCCTGTATTGCAGCCTTTGTGTCATTTTTGTGTCTGCAAATTCACCCGTGGCAATTAAGCTGTCTTTCAGGTTCTGAAACTCATCCCAGTTACTCACCTGAACCGCCAGGTCTATATCACGGGTGGCACGCCGTACCTCTATGCCATAGCCATGATGCAATACCAGGTCTCTTGCGGTTGCCCCTACAATAAAAAACTCGACACCCTGTGCCTTTGCAACCCTGGCTATTTGCTCATAAATAGCCATGATAAAGGGATCAATCTTCCCCGAGATGTCCAGCAATGCTCTTTTCATAGACCATCTCAGCGGTTTCAATATTTCGTGGATCACCCGTTGCCAGCAAATCTGCATAGGCCAGTATAGGGTGCACCACCTTTTGTGCTTGCTTATTGTCTTTATGGTAGTCACAGGCGACATTCCAGAAAGCATCCAGCAACTCGATATCACCTTCCGGGTCTTTGCGCATCCTGAACAGCAGTTGCAGATCCTGTGGCTTTTCCCGTACATAGACGGTTTTGATTTCCGGGGTTAGATAGTCAGTCAGGTATTCGCCTGCCAGCTCCCCGCCCAGGTAAACCGGCAAATTATTCAGTTTGTTGTTTTTCCACCAGCCCTGTTCCGGGGTGGCATACCTGCCCAGCACCAGCTTGGGCCTTAACTGCTCTGGATAGGTTTCTACCCAACGGTCAAACAGCTTTCGGGTGCCCTTCAGGCGGCGATTACGTTTATCAATTTCTACGATGAAGCCCATATCCTTCAGGTCTGTGATGATCCAGCCTACGGTACCCAGCGCCACATCTGCCACCTGGGCAATTTCACGATAAGGAGCGTTAACCAGCTCAGGGTGGCATAACAAGGCAAATATCACTTTCAGGCCGGTAGGCTGAAAGGCACGCGGTTTGGTGCCCTTACCCACCTGCTCCACAGGCTTGTTGCCCTTCACATAGATATAGACGGGTGCCTGATTAATATAGGCATTGCCCACGGCATCAATAAACCAGATATCCTGCTGCTTCAAGCGTTCTGCCATAGCTGGGTTGACATAGTCAGCCACCAGCAGCCCTCTTTCTGCCGGTGGGTGCCGGGTGAACTTCTGGAACAGATAACCCGTAAAAGCCTTGGTTGGCTGGGCTTTGGCCTCAATCGCCAGCGTAATCTGCTTATTCCCTGCCAGCATATGACCTATCGCAGCAGCCTTATCCCCATGAAATTCCTCGACATCCATTACCAGGCCGGTATCTTCATGGATACGCCTTACAGCCCTGTCTATCAAAGCCATATCTCGGTGATTTCCATGATTTGGATGGGTTTTGGTCACTATTTGTTCACTTTTGCAGAGCGTTCATTAATGATGAACATAGCATTATAGTGAACAAAAAGAAAGCGGGAATGAATAAAGGGAATAAGGAGGGCGCTGCCTTTTACTGTGATATGCATTCCCACGCGGGAGCGTGGGAACGAGAAACGTCTAGTGACAAGGTGAGCTCAAGCGAATTGAAACTTGCACGTCACTATGAGTTGCACGCCGCATAACAGATGTTATATTGTCGAGTAGTTATATGGCTGCAATCACCTGTTTTGTAGCCCCATTTACCCCCAGCAGTTTCGGCTGCACAAACGCCCAGAAGATGAATTGCCTTTGGAGGCTGAGTGATGAACAGACAACGAGCACTGAAGCTACTAAGCAACAGCAAAGAAGAGCTACAGACTCGTTTCGGTGTAACTCGTTTAGCCCTGTTTGGCTCTACCGCCCGTGACACAGCGAGCAGCGGCAGCGATGTCGATGTACTGGTGGCATTCGATGGCCCGGCCACTTCCAGGCGTTATTTCGGCGTGCAGTTCTATCTTGAGGATCTACTTGGCTGCCCGGTCGATCTGGTCACAGAAAAGGCGCTGCGACCGGAGCTGCGCCCCTATATTGAACGTGAGCGGGTTAATGTCTAATACCCTGCATCGCGAATGGGCTTCTACCTTAACGACATGATCGACTTCGCCGGTAAGGTACTTACCTACACCCACGGGCTTGATCAGGCTGGTTTCGTGGCCAGCGGTCTCACCTACGACGCCACCCTGCGCAATCTTGAGCTCATCGGCGAAGCCGCCACACATATCCCAAACGAAGTCCGCGACGCCCATTCAGAAATTCCCTGGCGTATGATCATTGCCACCCGCAACTGCCTTATTCACGGCTATCTTGGTATCGATGACGACACCGTGTGGAGCATTATCCAGGATGATGTGCCCGAACTGCTGCCACAGCTCAAGGCATTGCAAGGTAAAGTGCAGTCATAAAATCTGGCAACATCAAGTTTGTCGAGCAACTCACACGCATTTTCCAGTTGGCAGATTTTCTGGTTCCCATGCTCCTGCGTGGAACCCTTTTTCTATGTTACGCACTGGTTCCCACGGTCCTCCGTGGGAACCTTTCGAGGAACGCTACCTTTTACTGTTGCATATGCATTCCCACGCGGGAGCGTGGGAACGAGAACTTACTACACCCTCAATCTCGACGCATTATCCCGCAGCCATTCACGGCATTGCTGGTAGTCTGGCAAGACACGGGAAACTTCTTTCCAGAATTGAGGAGAGTGGTCATGGCGAATTAGATGACAGAGCTCATGCACGACAACGTAATCCACCATGCGGTTTGGTGCCAGCATAATCTGCCAGTTAAATTCCAGCTTGCCTTTGGCAGTGCAGCTACCCCAGCGGGATTTGAAGGTTTTTATGCCTACACCCGCAGGCTCAACACCCACCATTGGCGCGAAGCGTGCCACTTTTTCATACAGCTTCTGCTCCGCCTGTCGCTTGTACCAGCGCACCAGTGCATTACGCACCATGTGTGGCTGTTCACTGCCCTGCGGTACTTTTACTATCAAGCGCCCGTGTAACAGCCGAACCGGTGCGAAGTTATCCTTAAGCACTTTAAGGCGGTAATTGCGCCCCAGGTAGGTGAATGCTTCGCCGGACACATAGCGTTTATTGCTGCCTGGATTCATCTGACTTTGCAGCAGCATCTTTTCCCTGATCCAGCGATGCTTGTTGACAAGCAGCTGGTCAATCGTCTGTAGCGACGTGTTTTCAGGCACCACCACACTCACCGCGCCGTCCTCAACACGTATATCTGCCGACTTGCGGCGGCTGGTGCGGATGATCTCGGCAATAAAGCCTTTGGCTTCGCGATACTCCGCCTGTGCTCGTTTTGGTGTATGTTGCACTGAACCCATCATCCGAATTTCTTCTCTGCAAGATCAGTAAATCGATCCTGCACTACCGCTACCAGTTCTTTATTGCCAAATGAACAATCCAGAATTGCCCGCTTAATTTCCTTTTTCATCCGCTTCACTTCATCCGGCTTGTTAAAGAAGTCCACAATCAACGTTGCCTCGTCGAACATCTTCACCAGTGCCTGAGTCGTAGCTTTTATTTCGTCATGCACCGCTTCGCTCAGCGTGCTTTCACCTGCATGCTGGGTGACCTCTGCCATCAGAATATTATAAAACGCATATTCGGTCTCACTTAGGCCCAGATCATCCGCTGCCTGCTTGTGCTCACTTTCTATATTACTGACGAAATGCAACAGCAGTTCAAGCTGCTGCTCCCACTTACCTGCCGTCTTTTCGATAATATCCCGCAGACGCAGGCTGAGTGATTTGTAATACTCGGGGTCTTCATCCAGGTTAACCGTAATGTGGTGCTTGATCGCACTTTCGATCTCCGAGGCGCGTGATTCAGGCGATTTAATCTGCTCTACCGATTCCCTGAAGTTCGCCGCCATCAGATCCACCGGAGGAATCTTGGGATCTACCCCGGTGCTGATAATGTGTTCATCCACCAGCTTGCGTACCTTCTCCCCGGCATCTTCAAGGCTCAACCCCGGGTCACGATAACGAGTGCGGGCTGCGTTCTGTACCTTGCCCCAGAATTTAAGATCCGGAATGAAGGGTTTAGCGGCAACGTCGGGCAGAATCACGTCCATTTGCCTGGCGAAGCGTTTGAACAACAGCTCGAACTGCTGGCGTGTGTCTTCGTCTTTCAATGCCAGCACATAATCATCCACATCCCTGCCTTTTACCCCGGTAAAAAGTGTTGCTACACGGGTATGGGCCGCTTTCAGCCTGGGAATCTCATCCTTCAGCGTGTGGTAGGTGCCTTCCACATCCTCACTGCTAAACTGCTCCAGCGCTTCGGTCAGGTGGTCAGACAAACCGTAGTAGTCCACCACATAACCACAGGCTTTGCCCTTGTAGGTACGGTTCACCCGCGCAATCGCCTGCATCAGGGTGTGGTCCTTCAGGCTGCGATCGATGTACATCACCTGGGCGATGGGTGCATCAAAGCCGGTCAGCAACATGTCCTTAACGATCAGAAACGCAGTGGGGTCTTCATCCAGCGGTTTGGTGTAATTCAGAATCACCTGCTTCTGGCGGGTCTTGTCGGTGTACTGGCTCAGGTATGCCGGGTCATTGTGGGTGCCGGAGATAATGACTTCACTTGGCGGTGCTTGCAGCTCATCCAGGGTCTTTTTAAACACCGTGGCGGCGTGGCGACTGCCCACCACAATCATACCCTTGAAGCCATTGGGTTGAATGTGCTCGCGGTAATGCTTCAGCAGGTCAATACACACCCAGCGAATCCGCGCCGGGGCTTCGCGCACCGCACGTTCCACCCCGTATTTCTTTCTGATCTCCCGCTTCTCTTCATCGCTGCTGTCTTTAAAATATTCCTCAAACAGCGCATCCAGTGAATCCCCCACCACATCGGTCTGTACCTGCCGTCCTTCGTAGATAATGCGAACCGTGGCACCGTCTTCCACCGCTTCATTGATTTTGTACTGGTCGATGTAGCCACCAAATGCCTGGTCCATCTTCTGGGTTTTCAACAACGGGGTTCCGGTAAAACCGATCTTGGGTGCATTGGGCAGTGCGGCGTTAATGGTCATTGCCAGTCCACCAAACTGGGTGCGATGCGCCTCATCTGCCAGCACGATGATCTTGTCACTGGGGTTCAGGTCGGTGAAGTCGCCTTCTCTCTCCGCATCCTGAAATTTCTGCACCATCGCAGTCACAATGTCGGAGGCATCCCGCTTCAACAGGGTCTTCAGTTCCGCCACGGAACCGGCGTTGTAAACGGTTTCATTCTGCGCATCGCGGAAGGTGGTGGAAAGCTGGCTGTCCAGCTGGGTGCGGTCGGTGACAAACACCAGCTTGTATTGCTGCAGTTCCGGGTCACGGCGCATCTTTACCGCCAGCATCACCATGGTTAGGGATTTGCCCGAACCCTGGGTATGCCACACCACCCCGGACTTTTCCTTGCGCGTGCTGCCGGTTTTAAGCCGTTCAATCACCTTGTTCACCGCCCGATACTGCTGATAGCGCGCCACCTTCTTTACCAGGCGACCATCCACCGGCTCATACAGGGTGAAGTTCTGAATCAGGTCGAGAAAACTGGCGGGGTTGAATACCCCTGCCAGCAGGCGTTGCTGTGCAGTCACATCCGGCTGCGTATCCAGCTCCCCTGCATAGCAAACCGGTGAAGCCATTTCACGCACCTCATTGCGCTCCATGCCTGCGATAGCCGCATCAGTAAACGGGTAGGCATCCTTCCAGTCGCCATAATGCTGAGCACTGGAGCTGATGGTGCCGACACGAGCCTGGTTCCGGCAGGTGGAAACCATCAACTGGTTGTACCAGAACAACCGCTGCGCACCTTCATCATCTTCCGGACGGCGCAGGTTGGCGTAACGGCGCAACTGATCGATACCTTCTGCCATGGGGCTGGACAGATAGGGCGATTTGCACTCAATCACCGCCAGTGGTAAACCGTTCACGAAACAGACGATATCGGGGATGATGTTCTGGTTAGTGCCCTCCACCTTGAACTGATTGGTGCAGAGAAATTCGTTATTCGCAGGGTGTTCGAAATCAATCACCTTGACGGTCTGCCCTTTGCGTCCTTTGCCCAGATCCTGCTCAACCGAGAGGTAATTCACTAGCAGCTGGTAGATGGCATGATTGTATTCCATCAGCCCGGCATGGTTGGGGTGAGTAAACTCGCGCAGCACCCTGCGCAGGTTCTCGTCACTGATCCACGGGTTCAGTCGTTGAATAGCCGCTTCAAGTCGATTGACCAGCACTACATCACGGTAGTAGCCCCGTTCGCCCATGGGTGAGCCATCCACGGGTAATACCGGGGCAAGGCTGGCACCGGGCACATAACGCCAGCCCAGCTTTTGCAGCTGTTCAATGGCGGGCTGTTCGACCTTTTCGATTTCATCCTGAAACTGCATGACGTACATGGCTGTACTCATGTTGCGGGCGCATAAAAGCGCAACAACTAGACAGCCACTCTCTCCTCATTATTATAGTTATCGACATTGACTCTGACCTTGCCGGTTAACAGGTCTTGCATTAGGGCTTTCTTAAGATTTACAGCAGACTGTAGTTTCTGTTTGTAACAATCAATCATGTTATCTTGTGCTAACAACACACCTTTAATTTCTTCCTGCTCATTAGTAGGCGGTATCGGTAACTTAGCACTAATTAACGAATTGAAGGAGAGAACGACCTGCGAAGTGCCCACGCTCTCAAGAGCAAGAGTGCCATTATAGTGATTAAGTAAATAGTAAAAAAAGTCGTTGTCCCCGTTACTACTCTCGCAAGTAAAGACTGGGTAGTATTTGCTAACAATGCCCGTTAATCCTAATTTATTGATATTGAAGGTGAAGGTATTGTCGTCGCTGCGCGAACGGTAAGTCAGATGATTCTCCGGTATCACATTAAATCCGATATTGCTGCGTCGTGTTAACCTATTCTCACCATAATAGTCTGATTGTTTCATCAGCCCTTCTCTAGATGAAGTTAAAACCTCAAATTCATTTTCCTGTTTTGTTTTAACTTTATGTTCAAAAAGGTATGTTCCTAATTTGCAATACCGCCACGAAGAAGGAATCCGCCCCACCGGCGAATCCTTGAATTCGGTGTGCCCAATTCCTTTTGTCAATAACTCCTGCATCATGCCGGTTTTCAGGACTTTCAGCTTGTCTATCTGTGCGCGGGTTGTTTCGATGACGTTATCGACGGATGACAGGATGCTGGCGATTTTTTGTTGTTCGGGGAGTGGGGGTGTAATTATTTCTAAGTTTTTGACATTTGAAGAACTAATTGCTGGGTAATTTGAACCAGCAACTAGCGCTGCAATCTGTCGACTAACATCATCAGAAAGTATCGATTGGTATATAAATCTAGCGTCACTAAAATTATTAGCAGTAATTACAGCGAACCCAGTAGATGCGACAAAATCATCGCCCTCTTCATTAAAGTATGCGAATGCCTGAAGGTTTGGTCTCACCGTTGACATCAGAACATCGCCTTTTTTTATCTGCTTCCGCGCCCGGCTTGGGGCATCTGAGAAGGTTATGTGTTCTGAAGGGATATTGATTTCCCCAGTTTTAACCGAAGCAATATCAATATATCTAAACCTATAATCTGGCTTCGTGCTATTTTTTAGTGATGCACGATCCACAATTGCCAGGTCGAATAGAGGTTTTATTTCCCATCCTTCTGGAACCGGACTATTCATACCCCAGCTCCTGCAAATACCCCTTCATCACACTTTCCGCTTCAGCCACCTGCGCATCCAGCTCGTGCAGTGACACCCGGTATTTATCCCACCAGCGTTCCAACTGAGTAATCACGGCTGCTGAGGCATCGCCGACAGTTTCCCGGATAGCTTCTTTAGTATTGATCTCAGGCTTGAAGTCGTAATAGTCTGCGTCCCGCTTCACGAATACGGTGGTTACATCAAAGTCCTGCAGGATTTCTTCGCGGATATACTCGCTCTCCACTTCCCGCACCGGAATGCCACCGTGCAGGATGGCGCGCACATCGAAAATTTCCGGCGGTGGCGAAGTGTCCGCATAGCGGCGGATATTGAGGTTGTAATCGTTCTCGGCGATCTCGTCCAGGCTGACCACTCTGGAGTAGCGTTTGATTTCGGCATAGTCGTCAAAGGTGGTGACGATCTTGTCGATGTCCTGGGCTCTGAGTTTGTTCTGGTTTTTGCCCTCTTCGTATTCCCGCTCGCTGTTGATAAACAGCACCTTGCCCTTTCGCTCGGCAGGCTTGTTCTTGTTGATAATCAACAGGCAGGCGGGAATGCCTGTGCCGTAGAATAATGCGGCGGGTAGCCCCACGACTGCCTCCAGCAAGTCATCATTGAGGATACCCTGACGGATAGCCTTTTCACTGGCGCCCCGGAACAGCACACCGTGGGGCATTACCACACCCATCATGCCGTCGTTATTGAGGCTGGCAATCATGTGCTGCACGAATGCCAGTCACCGGAATCCTTGGGCGGGGTGCCATAGGGGAAGCGCCCGTAGGCATCGTTGTCGGCTTCTTCCTTGCCCCATTTCTTCAGCGAAAACGGCGGATTGGCAATCACCCGGTCGAAGGTCATCAGTTCGCCGCCCTGGGTGTGCTGGGGATCACCCAGGGTATCGCCCTTACGGATATCGGCACTGTAGACCCCATGCAGGAACATGTTCATCTTGCAGATGGCCCAGGTGTTCAGGTTCATCTCCTGACCGAACAGGGAGAGATTGGACGGGTTTTCACCGTGGCGGGAAAGATAGTTGCGGGTTTGCACCAGCATACCGCCCGAACCGGCGGTTGGGTCGTAGATTCGCATGCCTGCATGGGGTTTGAGCAGCGCGACCAGCAGCTGCACCACCTCGGAGGGGGTGTAGAACTCCCCGCCCTTCTTGCCGGCGCTGTCGGCAAACATCTTGATCAGGTATTCGTAGGCGGTGCCCAGCAGATCGGGGCGCTCGAAATCGGCATTGCGCAGGCGGTAGCGGCTGAAGTGGCTCAACAGGTCGCGCAGCTTCTTGTCCGACAGCTTGTTCTTGATATTGAAGTCGATGGAGACCAGCACCCCTTCCAGCGAGGCGTTGTATTCCTCAATGGCTTCGGTGGCGGTGTTCAGCTCCGCGCCTATGTCGTGCTTGAGATCCTTGATGGCATCCCAGCGGGCAACGGGTGGAATGTAGAAGGTTTTATCGTATTCGTCTTCGTCGTTTGCCAGTTCACGCGCCTGGGCTTCGGTTTTACCCTTGCCTTTATAGTATTCGACTACCGCGTCCTGAGCTTCCTCAAAGGCATCGGACAGGCGCTTTAAGAACATCATGCCGAAGATATAGTCTTTATACTCGGAAGCATCCATATTGCCCCGTAGGATATCGGCGGCTTCCCACAGAAAGGATTCAAGCTGTTGCAGGGTAATATTGTGACTCATTAATGGGTTTCCATAACGACAGGGAGCAGAACGGGGTATTATTTCCGCCACTGGCGGTAAAATGAGGCAGTAACACAACTGCTCCGCCCTCTTTTAGTTTTATTTTCAAGGGCTTATGCTGGCATGAGAGACCGTTTAGGTCAATTTTTTTGTGGTTATGCATTCCAACGCGGGAGCATGGGAACGAGAAACGACTAGACCCTACTGATTCCCACGGACCTCCGTGGGAACCTTTCGAGGAACGCTACCTTTTACTGTTGCATATGCATTCCCACGCGGGAGCGTGGGAACGAGCAACGTCAGTAGTAATTCAGTTCGTTTTCTTACACCTGGCCAAGCCAACCAGAGCCAGTAAGCCCGAACCAAACAACCATGCCGCTGCAGGCAAAGGCACATCTGCGATTTCAATCTCCTTCGTATACCAGTAGCTCACCTGCATTGAGCCTTCCAGCGTGGTCATAAACGGGCTGATGCGTGGATCAAATGACTGGGTAGTTGCAGTGAAATTGGTATAGATTGGCAGTCCCGTTAGCAACGGATCAACAGGCTGAAAATCTGCCAGGCTGGCGTTGATGGCCATTGAAGAGGCACCGCCTGATCCATCCGGGTCTGTAAAAACCGGTATGCCATAGTCCTGATCCTGACCGATGCTGAAGCTGAATGAGAACGGCACGATATTGGTGGCGATATTGCCCGTGCCATTGGCCATCACAATAATCGGATTTACAGAATCGAACAGGGTCTCAAAGCCGCGCATGACCGAATCAAAACCAAGGGAGAAATGAGCTGGCGCGCTATAGGGTGCAGGATAAGTAAACGAGCCCGCTCCGACCAGGTTAACCGCGGTCATACTTTGTATGGTCGCCATGCCGGTAAAGGAGATTTGAACGCTGTCCAGCGTACCCAGGGAAGGGTCGAATTCATCATAAGCGAGCAGAGTCGGTGCGGGCGAGTTGATACTGACAGCCTGGTGGTCGAGCATGCCCGGAATACTAATAACGGCAGCAGATGCACTGCTGCTCAGAGTGGCGATTGCCAGGCCAGTGGCCAGTCCTGAATACTTCATTGTTTATTTTCCCTAATTGTTCGTATATTTCATTTCCTGGCTGGTTCCCATGCTCCTGCGTGGGAACCTTTCGGGAAACGCTACCTTTTACTGTGGCGTATGCATTCCCACGCGGGAGCATGGGAACGAGAAAAAATAATATCACCATCTGTGGTAGATACAAAACCCACTTGTACTGGTTCCCACGGTCCTCCGTGGGAACCTACTGTCGCTACCTTTTACTGTGGCGTATGCATTCCCACGCTGGAGCGTGGGAACGAGAAAGCGCAACATAAAGCTGGCTTATGTCGAAGCCATCGACATATCAACAATATATATCGATAAAACTCAAAATAATAAACATATTAGCTGCCAAGCAGCACAATTCCAACTGGTTCCCATGCTCCTGCGTGGGAACCTTTCGGGAAACACTACCTTTTACTGTGGCGTATGCATTCCCACGCGGGAGCGTGGGAACGAGAAATGTATGCATTCCCACGCGGGAGCGTGGGAACGAGAAAGAACAACCTGAAAAAATCCTGGCTTAGATTCGTTTTGATCCACTTAAAAACACAAAAACGGGTGATGCCAGTTTTTTGAGGATAATGGCCATCGCCATACAAATAACAATGGTCACCAATGGCACCAGCACCACAGTCAGCACCAGCCCCGGTTGTGTTTGCTGGTAAGGAATCAACCTGAAGACATTTTTGACCAGGTCAATCACGGGGTAATGGACAGCAAAAATAAAGAAGCTGTAGGGAGACAATTTCAGCAGCCATTCTTTAGCGTTTGCCTTACCTGTTGCCATGCCATATACAATAAGACTGGCGGTCAGCACGCCCATAATCCTGAACAGATTAAGGTATTGATGTGAGTCGAGTACAGGGCTGAGATCACGGAACATCCTGCCAAGCAGTAGCACAAGAAACAACGTGTAGATAAGCGGCGCCCAGGGCTGCATGCGGCTTAACAGTTTGTCAAACCCATAACCTGTTATGGCCATGTAACTACCAATGCAGAAAAAGAACAATACGTTACCGGAAAAAAACGGAAACGGAATCATGTTAGCAAACCACAGGATTGCGATTACACCTAAGGCCATCAGGCCCAGTTTTTTGATCACCCAGTAAATAGCTGGCGCGCAGATAAAGGTTAACAGCAGATCGTGAATAAACCAGAACTGGAAAGCGAACGGCTCACGGTCAATACCAATGATGCCATTCAGCAGCGTTAACACATCGAATTCGGTGAAGCCGTAATTCATCCCGCCGAACATATTGCTGCGCTGACCAATGCTGTACATCACATAGGCAAACACAAGCCACAGGCTGGTCCAGGCCAGGGACGGCAAGAGTACGGTGGTTACCCTTCTTCCCAGCAGCCTATTGAAATCCGGTGGCGCATCCCTGAAAAACAGCAGGCCTGAAATAATACTCAGCAGTGGAACCGCGGACATACCCAGCCAGTGAATGAACGAATTGATAGTATCAGCGAGTGTTAAACCTTGCAGCGACAATGATTCTCTCGGGTAGAACCCACTCCCCGGCACCTCGAACATATGATGAAAGACGAGCAGCATAATCATAATGATTCGAATTCGTGCAATAAATATGCTCTCTTTTTTCAACAACACGCCCATAAACAGCTCCGGGTTTTCTGACAATTAAACAGGCGCCGAAGTATTTAAACATTCAGCGCCTGCGTGACACAGGTGATAGTTAATGCAAATAATTACGAGTGGCTAAAGCCGCTATTCAACATGCGGCAGATGGTTGCTGACAGCCACGGCAAACCGAGCTTCGACGCATCATCCGCCACCTTGTAATATTCCCACAGCGGTTTGTCGTGTGATGGCCAGTGATAACCGATATCACTGTACCAGCCATACTCACCCTGCTTTATATTCAGCCGGGTGGCCATGCATTCGCGCTCGGACAAGCCCTGCATCTTCTCGCCAGCGGTTGGCCTGAGTGCTTCATAAACCGCTGCAGGCTGATCAATAATGCGATCGAACAGTGGAATGGGCAGATAACCATTCAGGGTATCAGGGTCGATATCATCCATTCCGCCATTTATGATTGTGCGTAACTGCCGCTGCCAGTAAGCCGCGGTTTTTGGTGATTTAACCGGGTTGTTTAACTCAAAGGGATAAGTATCCGGCGTGACATAGATTTGTGTGCTGTAGGTAACAGGGATACCACCCAGCCCCTGATAGACAAACTCCATATAGGTTGCGGTATAGCCATTTGTGTTGTTGTTCAGTGACGCCACATACTTGCCACTGCTGTCTGCGCTAACCAGCGTCGATGTCCAGGCTTCGCCAATAGTATCTTTTCTAAAATCCCGTTCGCTGCCGTTTGTTGCTGTCCAGACTTTAACCGCCAGTGGTGAAATCGAGGTGGTGGCGACTAATGCATTATTGTCTACTTGCCAGTCAATCACAGGGCGCGGCAAACCATACAGTATGCTTTGATACCAGCCCAGCAATGAATACAGACTGTCCAGTACACCGGTTTGTGAATTGGTTAATGAATGATCTGTATTGGGTGCGAATCGAATATGGGTTTCACCTTTCAGCTCATCAAAATAGAAGCGTGACGAATCAGGCAGAAAAAACTGATCACCTGATGAATTCAGCATAAACTTGGGCATTGTCAGCAGATCACGGTACGCATAAGGGTCGATCACTTTAGACAGATCCCTGAATTCGGGTGAACGCAACTTATCCAGAATACCCAGGGCCTGGTAACTGCTGACCGCCTCGGAGAAATAGCCATAGCTCCGGTAATGGTGTTCAAGGCTGGATGCGATGTTTAGAAAATCAATAACCCCCGGTGCAATGGCTTTGACACGGGCATCAACGGCGGCAGCTAGCCAGACTGCAGCACCCCGTTTGGAAAAGCCCGTCAGCACAAAGTCATTGACCTGGTACCCATGATCTTCTGCTGCCGACTGGACACCGTCCATGGCTTTAACCACGCTTTTGGTCATGGGCAGATAGGCCGACCAGGCATAATTGCCCGTGTCCATCGCCTTGTCCCAGGTGTAGGAGACCAGCTTATCTTCAATCACCGGCGCTGGTTCACCGGCAAACTGTAATGGCTGGTTGGGTGTCTGGTAAACCGCTGCGACAATCGACTGTGAGCCCAGGGCCAGCTGGGTAATAATCTGCACGGTCTGGTCGGACGCATCGGGCAGGCCGTCGGTGTTTTTGCCATCACCAACAAACAGCATGGCGCTGGTGGTGTTAACTGTATCCGGCACAATCATTACCAGCGTGTGCTGCCACTCCGGTGAACTTACCTGCGAAGTGGTCAGCCATGTCTGCGAGGTTAAACGATACACATGTGCGGTGTAATTCGGACCTGGCTGGGAGACGACAGTTTGCAGACTGTAAGCACCATCATCATGGGCGACATAATCTTTTAACGCCGTTTCCGGGTTGGTCAGGGTGAGTGCCTGGGCCTGTGCCGAGAGTAGCAGGAGAAAAAGGCTTTTGATAGCCAGTCGAATGGCCGTGAAACAGGCGTTAGTCCTTATCATCAGGGGGCTCCTTTTAAATCGCTTTATGTGAAGATCACCAAAGCAGGGTTTTTGTCATTTTGGTTGGCAAATGATTGTATGCGATCTAATACAGCCCGTCCATTCCGCCTGCCCCGCCCTGTTTGACAGCGCGATGCAAACGCCCCACGTGAATCTTACTGTCTGGCACAGACGCTCATTGAATGTTATAACAAGCCATATAAACACTGTTAGAGGCAGAACATGGTCACTAAAAAAACCAGCATCGATCACGACAAGCTCGACCGCATTGTCGCCCAGGCGCGAAAGGAAAGTGAAAAGCGCGGTCACGGCTACCGTGAGCAGGCGTTAAAGATGTACCCGTGGATATGCGGCCGCTGTGCGCGGGAATTCAACCGCAGCAACCTGCGCGAACTCACCGTACACCACAAGAACCACGATCACGATTACAACCCGCCCGATGGCAGCAACTGGGAGCTGCTATGCCTGTATTGCCACGATAACGAACACCAGCGTTATGAAGAAGAGATGGCCAACCACGGCATTGAGCTGGTCGGCGACGAAAAGAAAGAAGCCACCTACCAGCCGTTTGCGGATTTAAAGGATTTGCTGACGAAGAAATAATACAGAATTCATAATTCCGTAGGTTGGGGTGACGAAGGAACCCCAACGATTTCAGTCATTCACGGTTTGCCATGTTGGGGTTCGTACCTCACCCCAACCTACAACATTTGTATCGGCGTTTTCGCCTGCCCAGTCTGGCGGGATGATGCCCAGTGCGATATATCGGTGGATGCTGGAAAATTCCCATTCACACGGACTGCTTACGTACCCGTGTTTTACCGGGTTGTAATGAATGTAATTCACATGTCGCTCGAAATCACGCTCATCTCTTATCAGATGTTCCCAGAACCGGCGTTGCCATATACCCCGTTCACCTTTTCGATTTCGGCTCGCTATAACACGTTCAACCCTGGGTAATTTTCGAGAAAATGCGCCCTTGATTAAATTCCAGCGAAGTGAAAAATCCGCGTCGTTTTCCGGCAGCGACCATATGGTATGCAGGTGATCTGGCAATATGACAATCGCATCAATTTCAAACGGGTGATTTTGCTTTACCCTGCGCATAGCTGCACGCAGTTCAACAACGTGTTCAACCAACAGGCTTTTTTGCCGTTCAGCCAGATTTACCGTAAAGAAATATTTCGCACCCGGCATATCCATACGCCGATATCGCATCACTTTTTAACCTCCCTGTAGGTTGGGGTAACGAAAGAACCCCAATGATTTCAGCCATTCGCGGTTGCTATGTTGGGGTTCGTTCCTCACCCCAACCTACAATAACCAGGTAAATTCGTCGACACCCAGTCTGGCGTGTCTACACCTTAAACTGCCCCAGTCCCATCTGCAGTTCGGAGGCCAGCCGTGCCAGGTCCTGCGAGGCGTCGGCGGTCTGTCGGCTACCGTCTTCCGACTGGTTGGCGAGGTTCTGGATCTGCGTGATATTGCTGTTAAGTTCTTCGGTAACCGCCGCCTGCTCTTCCGCGGCGCTGGCGATCTGTACATTCATATCGGTAATGGTTCTTACCGCACTGGCAATGTCATCCAGCGATTTACCTGCCTCGGCGGCGCGGCTTACGCTGTTTTCTGCGTCTTCACGGCCGCTCTGCATTTCATCGGCGGCCTTGCTGGCAGTCACCTGCAGCGCCTCGATCATGCCCTGGATTTCACTGGTGGACTGCTGGGTGCGCGAGGCCAGCTGGCGCACTTCGTCGGCTACCACCGCAAAGCCCCGACCCTGCTCACCGGCGCGCGCCGCTTCAATCGCGGCGTTCAGTGCCAGCAGATTGGTCTGATCCGCCACACCCTTGATCACTTCCAGCACGGTGCCGATGTCGGTGCTGGCAGTTTGCAGGCTGTTCATGGTTTGCGCCAGCCCCTCGATACGGCTGGCCAGCGCATTGATGGCAGACACGGTTTCACGCACCACCTGCTGGCCACTGGTTGACTGGTCATCTGCGGCGCGGGCGGCAATTTCCGCCTGCTGCGCATTGCGCGCCACTTCCTGCACGGTGGCAGTCATCTCATTCATTGCCGTGGCTACCTGGTCGATTTCGCTGAGTTGCTGTGAAACACCCTGGCGACTCTCGCTGGCCACCATCGACAGTTCTTCCGAAGCGGCGCTCAGCTGTGCGGTGGAATCCACCGAGCTGGCAACCAGATCCCGCAGCTTGGCCACAAAACGGTTGAAAGCCCGTGCCAGCCGCCCCATTTCATCGCGGCTGCTGTCATCCAGGCGCACCGTTAAATCGCCCTCGCCCTCGGCCACGTTTTCCAGATGGCCGATCAGCACCTTCATCGGCTTGATAATCAGTGCCGGGGCACCAATCGCCACCACGATGATGATGATAATGCCGACAAGCAGAATGCCCATCACCTGACGCATGCCCGAGCTGACGTCCTGCTGGCTCATAGAGGCCACCGCCTGGGTGCGATTCAACATCACCTCACCCATAGCATCTATATGATCACGCATGCCATCAAAAGCACCGCCCACAGCACCAAAGCTCAGGCTGATAGCAGTGCCCCGTGAATCGACGCCATTGGCCAGATTATTCACCAGGTCACGGGTCTGCTGCTCCCAGCTGATCTGTGCCTGACGATAGTCAGCAATCGCACTTAGCAAACCGAGGGATTGAACCATGCCATGATCTTCAACCAGGGCGATGAATTTCTCGATCCGTTCCCGCGCCTGTACGATGTTCTCATCGTGCATTTCCAGCATGCCGGTGTAGTCTTCGGTACCCGGTTTGAGGAATAGCAGGCTGCGCTCCGCTACCTGCGCCTGGTACAGATCCCGGTCGGCCTGCAACAGGAAATTAAGCCCGTTTACATCCACTGCGGCCAGCTCGTCCACCTCATGACCCAGTACCGTCAGCTTGTTAATCGCCGCCCCGGCCATGGCAATAAACAGGCCGGCCAGCAATACAAGTGGAATCATTAATTTGTATCTAAAAGAAAGGTTTTGAAACCAGCGCATGAGTTCAGGCCCCTGTGTGTCGGTAGCAGTAGCCCGCTACGGTTATTATTGGATCAGGAATCTGAAAGTATAGCGACCGGCGGTGAAATTTCTTGAATTTCTACCGACAATTTTTTACCGCAACTGCATGGCAAAGCGCCGATAAGGCCGACCCCGCCCCAGTACCAGCCGGTATTCCGTACAGCGAATCACAGGTGCTGTAAATTCAATGAAACCATTTCAATCAACCACTCTCAAACAGACTGTGAACGGTATGAAGCCGAGACACTGAAAACAAATTGAAAACGGGCAACAAATCAAATAGCATTTTGATGGCTTGAACTGGCCATCATAGATGCGTCAACACAATGCCACTGAAACAGCCTACAGCTTGATGTGACTGCAGGGCACACTGAACAGGAATTAACCTTATGACGGATAATCAGGACACGAAATTTGCACACTATATGAAACTTGCCTGGCGCATTTACGCCCTGATAGCCCTGGTTATTGTGGCAATTCTGGTATTACTGGTGGCGCGAGACATGGAAGAAATGTTTTTCTACGGCCTGCTGACCCCAGCCGCCTTCTACGTATTTCGCCCCACCGACCGCTATATCGCACGCATGGTGTATAAGTTCACCGGCGTTGCCAGGCCCGACGGGCAGGCATAACAGGGCCCACCCTGCCCGCTGGCATCAATGCTTACGCACAATAAAGCTACCTATTACCAGTACGTCCAGACCGGTGGAAAAAAAGCAGCGGATTGCCTGCAGCGGTGATTCCACTACCGGCTCACCCATAATATTGAAACTGGTATTCAGCACCACCGGAATACCGGAGCGTTCGCCAAAGGCCTTGATCATGCGATAATACAGAGGGTTGGTTTCCTCGCGCACGGTTTGTAAGCGTGCTGAGCCATCGACGTGAGTGATGGCTGGCAATCTGCTCTGATAAGCCTCGCGCACCTGGCACACCTTGAGCATAAACGGTGCTTCAACTTCAATGTCAAAATATGTATTGCGCACCTCGGCAATGGCGGAGGGCGCAAACGGTCGATAGGCTTCCCGGTGTTTTACTTCCGCATTGATTTTATCTTTCATATCCGGCCTGGTCGGGTCCGCGAGAATACTGCGACTACCCAATGCACGGGGACCAATTTCCATCTTGTACTGGAACCAGCCGATGATATTGCCTTCATGCAGAATCTGTGCGGCATCTTCACAGATATTATCTGACTTTTCATAGCTGAGCTTACAGTCCTTCAGTATCTTTTCAATCTGCTCATCACTGTATTCAGTGCCCACAAACGGATTACTGTGGAAAAAGCGTTTTGTATTTTTCAGCTTGTGGTTATAGACATAATAGGCTGCGCCGATGGAGGTACCATTGTCCCCCGCCGCCGGCATGACATATAAATCCTTAAAGCGGGTTTCACGTAGAATGCGGCCATTCATCACACTATTTAATGACACACCACCGGCAATTACCAGATAATCAGCAGTGCTGCGCTGCTCCAGCACACGGCACATCTGCAACACCTTATCTTCGAGTACCTTCTGGGCGGCAGCTGCGACATCTTCGTGGTGTTTTTCAATTACGCCGTCGCTGCGTGGTTGACCGAATGTATCGATATACTTCTGTCCCAGGCGATTGTGCCCTGCATTCTGGTAAGCAAAATAATCGAGATCGATTTTCACCCGACCTTCGGCATCAATCGCAATCAGCTCTGACATTTTGTCGGCAAACACCGAGGCATCACCAAACGGTGCCAGCCCCATGGTTTTACCTTCATCGTAATTGGGCTTGAAACCACAGAACTGTGTGGCAGCCTCATAGAAAGAGCCCAGTGAGTGTGGAAACAGCGATTCGCTGTAACAACTGAAATGACCATTGTTGATTTCACCCAGCAAGGTGGTTGACCATTCACCTGAGCCATCGATCGACAAGAGTGCTGCATGTTCATAAGGTGAGACATAATAGCTGCCAACCGCATGGGCCAGGTGATGATTCACAAGATGCAACTGGGGCTGACGTCCTGGCCAGGTTTCACGGTACCATTTCTTCAACAGGCGATTTTTAAAAAAGGTTCCGAGAAACTCATGTTTGATAAAGGGCATGGCTTTTGTGCCCAGACGTGCCGCATAAGCCATCTTTTTGCTGATATCCTTGGCGGGGTTAATTGACACCGCTACATGGTCAACGTCCCTGATATCAAGACCGGTTATTTCAAAGCATTTACGGATTGCAAGCTCAGGAAATCGCCAGGTGTGTTTATCGCGGGAAAAACGTTCTTCTTCGAGTGCGACCAGCAGCTCGCCATCTTTTACCAGGCAGGCCGATGTGTCGTGAAAATAATAATTAATACCCATAATCAGCATACCGGTTTCTCCATTACTGTTAATGTATGCATACACGACCGGGCATCTGCCCTCACGGATAGACCACTGAAATAGATTTTTATCATTTGGTCGGCCAGATAAGCCGCTGCCTGCTCACCCGCCATTTAACTGCATTTATCAATGGAAAACAATACACAAACAGGGCTTGTCAATGAATCATCATAAATGAAATGCGTACGCGCTGGCAGCTCGTCGATTGACATTGACACAGAATCCTGGAAATTCTGCCGCACTGCCGGATACACCACTTGCCTGCAGCTACTCTGTATGCCCACGGGTCATTGATAGAAACACCCCCAGCGAGGCCAGTAGCACGCCGCCGCCCAACATAATCGCCACAGGGTAAAACAGGTTTCCGGCCATATCCAGCTGGCTGTATTTAATGATCATAATCAGCGCCTCCAGCACCACTGCAATACACACAGTGCCGACAAAGCGGGTAATGGTGCGGCGGATATTAAAAAAGATATTATCCCCCGACTCACAATTAATGTACTCCTTGCCCACACCCACGCCCAGTTCGTACATGGCGAGGGAAATAACCAGGATATTGATCGACTTGATGGTGACAGATATCAGATCAGATGTATCGCTAAATACCGTGCTGATAAACTGGTACACAGAGGCCATCACCAGCACCAGTGATAGCAGCAAAAACAAGCTGGAAAACAGAAAGGCCATCAGTGATTTGAGACCACCGATACGGGCAAAATCCATGTAGTGGTTATTGCTCATCCTCTCAGACCCGTAATCGAATAGATCGTGTCCCTTGCCGTCTTCTGCTAAATCAGGCAGTTGATCATCACTCAGTGTGCAGCTGTTCATTTTTATCCCCTTTATGTAATAGCCTATGGTGCATACGGATTACAGCGCATGCACCTGTTTATAATTAATGGGGAATTAGAGCCGGATGCACGGTAAAGGATTCACTGTTTATTTGTGAACTGGCGCGCAATTGCCGTGACAGGCCACAATATGCGCGGCAACAGCGGACAAAAAGTGAGCAGCGATTTTGCTATTGTGGCTTTTTCAATACCTGTTGAAACGCGGTTTCTATCTGCGCTTCCCATTCGGGTTTTTTATTATCGACAATCTGCTGCAAAAAAGGGTCGATGCGTAATTTAAAGCCATTACAGTCCATAAACACTTCGGGAATGGGCAGATGGATACTGGCCTTAATCGCTTCTTTTTGTGCGGTAAACTGCGGCGTTATTTTCACCCTGGCGCGGGTGTTAAAATCACCTTTACAGTCAACTTTCATATTGGCCATCAGCGGATTATTGCTTAGCTGCCCGCTCATGGAAATGGCCAGCGGCACTTCACTGAGCATGTAATCCTGCGTACTGCTGAATGTCGAGGTGCCGTTTTTGACGATAGTCAGACCATACACCCCATAGTCCCAGGCAAGCGCCTCATTGCGGTACAGTTGCTGCGGAATGTTTTTTTCAATCAGCAGCGCCAGCATTTTATCGGTGGCAGTTTGTGCCTGGAGGGTTTGCCCACACAGCAGGCCAAGACTTAAAGTAAAAACAGTGAATTTTCTCAAGCGACTTTATCCAGTTTGTTTTTCATTACCGCATAATACATCACCGGAATAACCAGTAATGTTAACAGGGTCGAAACCAGAATACCGAATATCAGGGATATTGCCAGCCCGCTGAAAATCGGATCATCAAGAATAAACAGTGCACCCATCATCGCTGCCAGCGCAGTGAGCACAATCGGTTTACTGCGCACCGCACTGGCCTCTATAACCGCGTCGCGAAACGCCATGCCTTCTGCCAGCTGTTCGTTAATAAAGTCAACCAGCAGAATTGAATTGCGCACAATAATACCCGCCAGTGCAATCATGCCGATCATCGAGGTGGCGGTAAATTTTGCACCCAGCAGGGCATGCCCCGGCATCACCCCGATAATGGTCAGCGGAATGGGCGCCATTATAATTAACGGCACGATATATGAACGGAACTGCGCCACCACCAGGAAATAAATCAGCAACAGCCCCACCGAATAGGCGATACCCATATCACGGAAAGTTTCGTAGGTGATCTGCCACTCGCCATCCCATTTCATGCTGTATTCGTAGGGGTTGGCTGGCTGGTTAATAAAATACTGGTGTATACCCTGGCCGTTATTCAGCTGCTGCACCGCGGCATTTTGATCAGCCGACTGCTGCTTGAGCTGATCGATCATATCAACCATGCCGTATAACGGACTGTCCAGTTCACCGGCCATATCACCAGTAACGAACACCACCGGCTGCAGGTCTTTGTGGTAGATGTGTTGCTCCCGAACCGACTTTTCGATATGCACAATATCTTCCAGCGGAATGGCTACACCCAGTGTGCCCTGCAATTTAATGGACATGATCTGTTCAATATCCGATTTATTTTCAAGGGGCAATTCAAGTCGAATCGGCACCGCGTATTTGAAATTTTCACCGTGCAGGTAAGCTGCATCATAGCCCTGCAACAGGGTTTGCAATAGATGCGTCACTTCCTGCTGGCTCACACCCAGCATGGCCGCTTTTTGCCGATCCACATGCACGATATAACGTGGTGCGGGTGTAATGGTCGTATCATCCACATCGACAATATCCTCGGTGGTTTCAAATACCTTGCGAATATCCTTTGCCACGCGAATCTGTCCGGCATAATCAAGGCCATAGACCTCGGCCACCAGCGGCGACATCACCGGTGGCCCCGGTGGCACCTCGGCCAGTTTTACATTGGCATTGAACTGCGCAGCGATTTCCTGCAGTGGCTCGCGCATCTCGCGTGCAATCTCATGGCTTTCCTTATCGCGGTCGGATTTATCCAGTAAATTCACCTGGATGTCCCCTACATTGGCACCACTGCGTAAATAATACTGGCGCACCAGACCGTTAAAATTAATCGGCGCCGCGGTGCCACTGTAGATCTGGTAATTGGTGACTTCCGGCACGCTGGCCACATAGGCGCCCAGTTCCTCCATCACCTGTGTGGTGTGTTCCAGTGGCGAGCCTTCCGGCATATCCACCACAATCTGGAATTCGGACTTGTTATCGAAGGGCAGCATTTTCAGCACCACATGCTGGGTGTAAACCAGCGCCATCGACAGCACGATGAGCACCAGCACCGCCAGCGCCAGTTGCCCGCGACGTTTTTTACCACTGGACTCATCCAGGAAAGGCCCAATCAGTCGTGTGAAAAACCGGCTGTAACTGGCTGAACTTTCCTCGTGGCCTGTGGATGCCGACTTGTGCAGGAACTTGTAGGACATCCACGGGGTAATCACGAAGGCCACCGCCAGTGAAATCAGCATACCCATGCTGGCGTTTATCGGGATCGGGCTCATATAGGGCCCCATCAGGCCACTCACGAATGCCATGGGCAGCAGTGCGGCAATCACCGTAAAGGTAGCCAATATGGTCGGCCCACCCACTTCATCTACCGCCTTTGGAATCGCCTCTAACAGCGTGTCATTGCCCATGCTCATATGGCGGTGAATATTCTCTACCACCACGATGGCGTCATCCACCAGGATACCGATGGAGAAAATCAGCGCGAATAACGACACCCGGTTGAGGGTAAAGCCCCAGGCCCAGGAGGCGAACAGCGTGATCGCCAGGGTAATCACCACCGCCGAACCCACAATAAAGGCTTCCCGCTTACCCAGTGCCACCAGCACCAGCAGTACCACAATCGAGGTGGCAAAGATCAGTTTGGTGATCAGGGTTTTAGCCTTGCTGTCGGCGGTTTCACCGTAGTTGCGGGTGACGCTGACCTTAACCCCGTCCGGCAGATAAATACCCTGCAACTGGTCCATGCGCTCGATCACCGCATTGGCAATGTCCACCGCATTGGTGCCCGGCTGTTTATTCACCGCCAGGGTCACCGCCGGATAATGCTGCGCTTGCTGTGCTGAAGGGTTTGCCGCCATGCCCTGTCCGTAAAACACATGCTGGCTGGCATAGGCGGGCGAGAAACTGATATCGGCTATGTCCGAAAGATACACCGGCTGGCCCTTATGCAGGCCCACCACAAGTTGCGCCACATCACTGGCGCTGCTTAGAAAGCGCCCGGCGGTGAGCTGTATTTCCAGGTTATCATGCACCACCACACCGGCTTCGCTTGACGCATTGCTGCTGTTCAGTGCCAGTTGCAGATCATTCAATGACAGACCATAGGCGGCCAGAAGCTGGGGATCCAGCAACACCTTCACCACCTGTTCGGCACCGCCGATGGTAAAGATTTCCCGAGTGCCTGGCACCCGCTTGAGTTCGGCTTCCAGCGCATGGGCCACCTGTAACAGATCATAACTGCTGCGTTGCTGGTCTTCGGTCCACAGGGTCAGGGAGACAATGGGCACATCATCTATGCCTTTGGGTTTGATAATCGGCTGGGCAATGCCCAACCCCTGCGGCAGCCAGTCGCTATTGGAGAATATTTTGTTATACAGACGAACAATCGCCTGGGTGCGATCCTCCCCGACTTTATACTCGACCGTCAGCACCGACATGCCGGGGCGTGACACCGAATACACATGCCTGATGCCCTCGATTTCCGACAGTACCTGCTCGGCGGGCACACTCACCAGGCTTTCCACCTCGCGGGCTGAAGCACCGGGATAGGCAATAAATACATTGGCAAAGGTGACATTGATCTGCGGCTCTTCCTCGCGTGGCGTCACCATTATCGCAAACAGGCCGAGAAACAGACCCAGCAGGGCCAGCAACAGGGTGATTTCACTTTGCAGAAACTGCTTTGCGATACGGCCGGAAATGCCCAGCGGTTTATTCTCCTGTTCACTCATGATCGGCAGACCCGGTTTGTTGAGGTTGTTGCTGCAATTGATGCTTGAGTGCTGCGGTAGCCTGTAACGGGTTCAGGTACACCTGTTCGCCATCAAACAGCCCTGCGTGAATAATTTGCAGTGCCTGGTTCTCTGCAAGCTCGGCAAACTCGATAGCAGAAACCGCCGGCACCTGCTGCCCCGGCCTCACCTGGCGCATCACAATTCGACCCTCATCGCTTCTCACATAGACCGCATTGATTTCTCCCCGCTGCACCAGTGCCGATGCGGGTATTACCAGCAGTTGCTGCTCGCCAGCAACAAAGCCGGTTTTCACCAGCATGCCCGGATAGAGTGATGCACCATTGAGCGATTTATCCGTGGATGGCAGCTCAAGTCGCACGGTGAAACTGTGGCTGATTTCATCGGCAAATGGAAACACGGTCAGCTCATTGCTACTGATCACACCGCCATCATTCAGGTACACAAGCCCCTGCTGGCGGGTACGGATGGTTTCAACAATCGACTGTGGCACCTGCACCGTCACCCGCAGTTTATCCAGCGAGATACCACTCACCAGTGGCGAGCCGGGATTAACCGACTCCCCCACTTCAACATGGCGCTGGGTCACGATGCCGCTGTAGGGTGCACGGATAATGGTGTATTCATACTCCTCCCGTGCCTGCTTGATGCGTGCCCTGGCGGCATCCAGCCTGGCCTTCGAGGCCTTGAGTGCGGCGCGAGTCTGGTCCAGTGTGGTCACTGCAATCAGCTTCTGCTCGTACAGATTCTGGTAGCGTTCATAGTCCGCCTGATTGCGCTCGTATTCGGCACGGGCCTCTTCCAGCCCGGCCTGTGCCAGATCCATCTCGGCTTTCTGCCGTTCGTTTCTAAAGCGAGCCAGCACGTCATCCTGTTTTACAATGTCATCCACATCGAAATAGATTTCCGCCAGACGTCCCGAGGTCTGCGCTTTCATCGTCGCCTTGTTCACCGCCTCGACCGTACCGGTAAACTGTTTGATAACCGGCACTGCAATGCGTGTCACCGGAGCGGTTTGCAACTCGCTCGTGGCGACAATGCCCTGTTCCGCTACCTGGGCTGTATTTTCCTGCTGTGTCTGTTTGTTTAAGGCTTCGCCGGTCTTACCCTGTGAACTCGAGGGCGCTGGTTCATTATCCGCTGCAGCAACAAGACCAGAAGCCAGCAACAGGCTACAAAAAAGCGTGGAGCGAAGCAGGTTTATGGTTTTGTACCCGAATACCTGAAATGCGGGTGCAGGATTTAAATTGATCATTTTTTATACAGCCCCTTATCAATACTGCCTGGATGAAAATGTTTACGCTGTGATTCGTGTTAGCTTAGCGGGTTTATCCATTGATAGCATTTTATATAACATAGAGCCACACATGGGTCACCTGCTACTAACCTGCAGTCGGTGGAACAATAGCGTCTGATTCACATTACTGAATGTTCTACAACGCATCATTCCCTGCGCGCATATTGATCCAGCCCTGCATTAACAATCACCCATCCGCATAATCAAACAGTCCGTAGAAGCCACCACCACCTCATTAACTGAGGTTATGACCTTTACAAAAACTGGTAATTATTTTATTGTCGCGCCACAAGAAAATAACAATTAACACCCTGCATATGAAGAGAACGAACATGATTCAACGTTGGCTGGCAATATATATAATGGCTTTTATTGCTGTATTCACCAGCCAGGCAATGGCCGAAAGCCAGTATAAAATCCAGAGTACTAAAACCCATAAGGCCAATATCAAAATCCAGCAGCCGATTCAGATTGGCATGGAAGTCAGCGGTGTGACACTGGATTCGGCATTTTTCGACAAGAGCTCACTGCAGGCGTTTATTATTCTTATAAACAGAACACCGGTTACGGTTAACGCTGAAGTGGGCATTGCACTGTTCGATGCCCGCGGCAAGCTGCTTGCCACCGGCATTGATGTGACCGGCTTCAGCTTTACCGGTGACAAGGTACGCGCCGGTGACCAGAAGAACGTCAAACTGAGCTTTGATAAATTCCTTAATGATTACTCGAATGTTGCAAGCTTCCAGCTGGTATTCAGTGTGGTTGAGGAAACCAGGAGCAAAACCGGTGCTAACGTCAACAACTCTGATTTCTGATTCTATCTGAATAGAGATCACTCGTTACACGCAAAACAGCAGGCTTAAAGCCTGCTGTTTTGCGTCTGGCCTGATGACATTTATTTTGCCTGTTTATTCAGATTGCGCAGGTAATTCAACTTTTCGCCGATCTTGATTTCCAGCCCACGATCCACCGGCTGATAGAGTTCCTGCTCACCCAGTTCATCAGGAAAATAGGTCTCCCCCTGGGCGAAGGCGTTGTCTTCATTATGCGCATAGCGGTAATCCTTGCCGTAACCCAGCTCCTGCATAAAACGGGTCGGCGCATTACGGATATGCATTGGCACATCCATACTGCCACTCTGCCGGGCCAGTTCCATGGCACTGTTATAGGCACTATACACCGCGTTTGATTTGGCGGCACAGGCGAGATAAATCACCGCCTGGGCCAGGGTCAGCTCGCCTTCCGGGCTGCCCAGACGCTCATAGGTTTGCCAGGCATTCAGCGCCAGCTCCAGCCCGCGGGGATCGGCATTGCCGATATCTTCCGACGCCATGCGCACCAGCCTGCGCGCGATATAGATCGGATCACAACCGCCGTCGAGCATGCGACACATCCAGTAGAGTGCGGCATCGGGATTACTGCCGCGCACCGATTTGTGCATGGCGGATATCTGCTCGTAAAACAGGTCGCCGGATTTATCAAAGCGACGCAGGGTTTGCGAGGTGACATCCTGGATTATTTCCTCGGTAATCTGCAACTCGCCGTTATGCTCCAGTGCCAGGTCTGCGGCAATTTCCAGGAAATTCAGCGCGCGGCGTGCGTCACCATCCGCCTGCAATGCGATACGTTGCAGCGCGTCGTCGGTAATCGAAAGTTTGCGCTCACCGAGGCCATGTTCGGGATCATGCAGTGCGCTTTGTAACAGTTCCACCATGTCCTCTGGCTGAATCGATTTCAGCACATAGGTTTTGCAACGTGACAACAAGGCGTTATTGAGTTCAAACGAAGGGTTTTCGGTGGTCGCGCCAATAAAGCACACGGTGCCATCTTCTACATAGGGTAAAAAGGCATCCTGCTGTGATTTATTAAAACGGTGCACCTCGTCGACAAACAGAATACTGGGTTTCTGGTACACATCGTAATACTGATGCGCCTTGTCGATCGCGGCGCGTATATCCTTGACCCCGGACAACACCGCCGAAATGGAAATAAACTGTGCCTGGGAATAATTCGAGATCAACCGTGCCAGGGTGGTTTTACCGGTACCCGGCGGACCCCAGAAAATCATCGAGTGCAGTTTGCCCGACTCAATCGCAATGTGCAGCGGTTTATCCTTGCCCATAATGTGCGACTGCCCCAGGTAGCCTTCGAGGGTATCCGGGCGCATGCGATCGGCAAGTGGACGAAACTGGTTATCTGACATAGTGTATAAAACGGCTGATTCAGCAGGTGATGGCTTAGAAGTCGCCCATAATATCCGCACCTTCCGGCGCTGAGAATTCAAACAGATCAACCTTGAATGATGGATTGATGGTTAAATCGGTAAAGATAATTTCGGTTTGCTGGTTGAAATTATCCAGCAGGCGCATGGTTTTGATCCTGCCTTTATGCAGTCCCACCAGCATCTGCTGGAAATCACTGTCGGCTTTAAGCGGTATCAGCTTCACCCAGTCCTGACCTTCCTGCGCTGGCATATCCTGCAGGGTAAACAGTGTGTCCAGTGGTTGCTGGTTGTCCAGCAGGTTCACCGGTGATGACTCCAGCTGCTCATAGGGGCGCACACTCACCTGCTCCAGCTCCGCATCGTACATCCAGATTTTGCGGCCATTGGAAACGATATTCTGTTCATAGGGTTTTGTGTAATCCCAGCGGAATTTGCCGGGGCGCTGCATGCGCAACTCACCCGCCGACTGCTGCATCAGCTCGTTGTATTCATTCAACAGGGTCTGTTCAAACTGGGTCGACAGGCTCTGCGTGTTATCGAGAAAGCGTTGCAGCTGCTGTGCGGCGGAATTCTCCGCCATGGCATAGGGGCTGAGCGCACAGATAAAAATTAACAGGACGTGTTTTAGCATGCTGGAGTAGACCCCTGAGGCGCATAAAGGTTTAGGCGCCGCTGAATAATTGTATTTACGGAAGCTCTGAATAATTCATCCATGAATCATTCGTCTGGAACGAATGATCGCACTAGCCCCGAAGGGGTGAGTCTCATGGATGAGACGAACAATGATCA
>Ga0209692_10000336_pt1 | contig 127910 bp, 102 predicted proteins | sample tdDd472_FD_187129 | JGI IMG/M metagenome (GOLD analysis project Ga0209692, IMG submission 187129) | Marine sediment microbial communities from the Atlantic coast under amendment with organic carbon and nitrate - tdDd47.2 (SPAdes)... | ecosystem: Environmental > Aquatic > Marine > Coastal >... | reverse complement strand
CTCTATAAAAGAAATTCCAGAATTGCCCTTCAATTAAGTCGTGAACTTAAACAGGAAATATTATTATCAAGAACGGACTCAGTAACGGGATTGCCCAATAAAAAAGATATAGAAGATAAAATACAGAAAGCTATTATGAAATGGAAAAAAAATTATCTCGATTTCTCTTTAATTCTAATTTCCTTTGAATCATTTAAGAAAATAGATAAAGATATGGGTGAAGGGACGGGGACTGATATGCAGAAATACATCAGCCGTTTATTGAAAACAGAATTAAAAGGTCAGGATACAATCTCTCTCTGGAAACCTTTTATCTATTTATTATTACTTCCTGAAACAGACAACGCGAGTCTTCAGTCTGTTACCCACCGAATAAAATTGAAAATATCAAATGAGATCTTCACTCATGGAGAGAAGAAAATCCCATTAACCTTAAAAATGGGATCCTGCACTTATTCTGGTGATGGGAATCGTTCCGACTGCATAGGGAGATGCCAGTCGGAACTGTCAGAAATCTAATATTTAAAACTACTGTTTCCTATAAATTCTCTCAAGATGGAATCTTCAGGAACCATATATGAAGGCAGTGGGGCAAAGTTTGCCAGGAAATCCAAAAGTCTTGCCGCTTCACCATATTCTTGATTATTCGGTTTAACAGAGCGGAGCAGTGGTTCAACAAAAACCTTCAAAACAGAGATCTCGTAGTCCAGTGCCGAGTTAAAAGCAGAATCTGCAGATTCCTGATAAGGGAAGATATTTTTTTCTTCACCTCTTCTCACTGAAGGCCATATTTTGAATGTATTCAGAGCATCGTAATTTCTGAAATGATGGTCTCTGACCATTCTTCGTATTATTCTATTATCTGTAGTTGCAATTCTGTTGTGGTCGTCCAGGTTAAGTTGGGTTAATGCAGACAGATAAATTTTGTACTTTCTATTTGCGGGGATATCGGGAGTCAGCTTTTCATTGAGACCGTGAATTCCCTCCATAAGCAGAATAGTCCTATCTTCCATTGTAAGCTTCTTACCGGTTTCCCGACGTCCACCGATTTTAAAATCATAAACAGGGAATTCCGCTTCCCCTTCATTGAACAACTGAATCAGGTTCTGATTTAACAGAGGAACATCCAGAGCTTCCAGAGCTTCGAGATCCAATTTCCCGTATTCATCAACAGGTACCTTGTCGTGAGTGAGATAATAATCGTCGAGAGATACAATTACCGGGTTGAAACCGACCACCTGCAGTTGTATAGCCAGTTTCTTTGTGAAAGTCGTTTTTCCCGAAGAAGAGGGACCGGCGATGAGGACCATTTTTACATCACCTTTTTTTGTCAGGATATCATCGGCAATTTTAGCTATTTTTTTGTTATGAAGAGATTCAGAGACTCTTATGAAATGCTGCATCTCTTTTTTTCTGGTAGTCAGCTTATTCATCTGTCCCACACAGTTCACATTGAGGATTTTCCCCCATCCGGAATATTCTTCATAAATAGAATAGAGCAGCGGCCTGTCCTGGAACTCTGCAACCTTCCTTGGATCTTTTGAACCGGGATATCTCAGTAAAAAACCATTTTGGTATTTCAGAATATCAAAGTAGGGAAGGGCAGATGTGTTTTCTACAAGAGGGAAATAGAATAAAGCCATAAAACCGCTGCATTTATTAAAAGTGATTGAAGAGGGATTCATTCCTTCGAGAAGGAGAAGAGTCTCAGGTTGATCAAATCCTTTAAATAATTCAATAGCTTCTTCATAACCTACTTTCTTAATATCAATAGGACATTTCTTTTCTACATATTCTTTCATTTTGCTGTTGAGCTTTTCCAGCTCATCAGCTTCAATATTTCTTTTATTTTCAAAATAGTAATAATAACTACTGCCTATTGAATGACTGATTTTCAGACGCAAATCAGGAAAGACTTCTTTTGATGCCATTTCCAGTAAAAACGCAAGACTTCTTCTGTAAATTCTCAATCCGGATTGAGATTCGAGTTCAATCGGCTCTATTTTACAATTCAAATAAATATTCGATGCAATAGAAGTGATCTTATTGTTGATTCTTACAGCCATCAGAGGTTTTGATGTATCTGGTTTTATGTGTTCATTAATAACAGTACGTATTGAAATCCCCGCTTGATATTCAGCGATTTCTCCAGTTGGAAGTTCAATTTTAATTTTATCCATTATACTCTCCTTTTGCATGTCTTATTCAATTATAAAACAAAAAAGGATTATATTCTAATCATTGTTTCTAAGTCTGTTCCGGTTTAATAATCCCGTTAGTGGACAATTTATCTTTCTCTTCTTTTGAAAGAATATTTAATATTTTAAATCCATCTTCATCTCGTGTGTTGATTACCGGTTGATCTCTTAAAGGATTCTGATCCTGATCCACCAGAAGCTTGACAACAGGGTATTTAGGATTTGCTTTATTTGTGTGAACTACAACTCCGATTGAACCGTTTTCAAGGACCACATGGCTTCCCAGCGGGAATATAGATATGGAGAATACGAGAGTCTTCAACGCGGTCTCATCATATATGGTACCAACACCTTTGAGCATTTCCATCAGAGTGTGATATCCATCGCGGGGATCACTGTGAGGTCTACTGGAAATCTGGGCGTCATAAGCGCAGACAACACTGATTATTTTTGCATAATCAGATATTTTATTCGCTGTCAGCATTTGCGGGTATCCGCTTCCGTCGCATTTTTCATGGTGCTGCAGAACTCCCATCAGAATATCCTGTGACAGGGAAAATTCCTTTAGAAGTCTGTATCCCAAAATAGTATGTGTCGTTAAAGCCTTTTTTTCCGGAGGACTTAATTGTCTTTCGAAGTTATATAGATTATCGGGAAGCTTGAGCATTCCGATTTCGTGCAGTAGTGCAGAGATTCCCAGCTCAATAAGTTTAAAATTGGGCATTTTCATACTTTCGCCTATTGTCAGTGCTAATAGAGCTGATTTAACAGAATGTGTGATCAGATATTCTTTTCTGTATCCTTCGAGGTCGGGAAGTCTGAGGATATAATCGTGATTTTCTTTGATCATGGAAATCATTTTCTTTATAAGTTCAGTTATATTGTTCAAATCCAGATGTTTGTCTTTTGAATATCTGGTGTAAACCTTGTCGATTGAATCGAGAATCTCGACATAGAATTTTTTAGCTTTTTTAATCCCCTCTTTCTCTTTTGCATCATGATCGAGGAAAGCTGAAGGAATTTTATTCTCACCGGTATTCATCGATTCCTTGCCGACAATAGGACCGTCTGTAAGCAGTTCCCTATATTCCCAGTTTATAAGATCTTTTCTAAGGCTCTCTGTTACTGGAATTTCCGGTGTGAGAAGTATATAATTTTTATCAAGATAGACAGGTGATTCAAAAACTATGCCATCAATGATATTGGTAAGTGGTATTTTATTCATGAAAACTCCGTTGATCCGAAAAACTTTTAACCATATCTATTATTATATAGTATAGGAGCTCAATAAATGAAGTTTAAATCTATATTTTTTCTATTTAATATAGTAGTTATTTTCTCTTTTTCACTGATTTTTCTCTTACCGCTTATTTTATTAAGCGGAAGTTACTCATCTGTCTTCTGGCTGGATAATTGGTATCTCGCATTTATCTTCTTTTTACTCATAGTTTCTCTCGATAGTTATTTTATATTGAACTGGAAATTATTCATCTTTCTGGAGAAGGAGGACTGGAATAATCTGACTCAGTATCTTGAAGAAAAAATATATGTTAAAGGACAATTCCGGAAGCAGTATATCAAATTGATGATAAATACATCACTGGCAGTATCTAACCTGGATAAAATAGACCGTTTGGCAAAAGAGATCAGAGATAGGAAACCTGGACTGCTTCCCCGTTATGCTCTTCTTCTGGGTATTCCTCTCTTTTTGAGAGATAACAGCGAAGAGGCTCTCATTCATTATGGCAAGTACAAGGACAATAAAGATACTAACAATATAAATTGGGTCAAATGGGTATATGCATTTACTTTGATAAGAGAAAATCAACATGCAATGGCTCAGGAGGTATTACTGGAAATATGCAATAATAAAATAGATGATATTCTTTTGCTTTTAACTTTGTATTCCCTTGATTCTATCTCCTGTAATTCAGATATCCTGAATAATTCACTCATTGAACACAAAACTAAATATAGTGATGAACAGAAATGGATATCCTATATGGATTCCATGAGAGGGAAGAATATTTTTATTCTTTTATTGACAGGCATTATGGAAGAAGCCAGAAAATGGGAAAAAAGTAGCTCTCAGAAAGAAATTATAGTATAAAATTATTTGTTTTTTTTTGCATATATGGTATTTATAAATCAGGAAATATCAGGAGAAATAATCGATGTCCGAACTCTGTAACATATTGATCGTAGAATCTGACCAGAAATCAGTAGAAATAGCCTCACCATTGCTAAAAAATGCTTCATGCAAAGTGTCTTATGTAAAACAGGGATTAAATGTTGTAACTCACCTGATGAAAAATGAATTTGATATTGTTTTGCTGGCTGAAACACTTCCTGATGAAGATGGATTTCGTGTTTTGAGAAGAATTCGGGAAAAAGAGAATCTAAATCAGTTACCAGTTATACTGATGCTCTCCTCGATTGATATGATAAATAAGGTCTTTGAAGACGGCGGTACTGACTATCTGATCAAACCTCTTAATGCAGCACAGTTTATGGCGAGATTGAATCCCTATATTGTGAATACCAAAAACAAAAAGCGCTTTGAAGAGGAAAATTTCAAAAAAGAGCAGATTGTTAAACAGCTAGATGAAGCTTTTATGGAAATGGAAGTAATGAGCCGAATTGACCCTCTGACATCTATTTTAAACCGCCGAACATTTCTTGAGAAAATTGCCGATGAGCAAATCCGTTCGAGAAGGAACCAGAAGAAATTCGCACTCCTTCTCATTAATATTGTCAACTGCAGGAAATACAATGACCGTCATGGATATGAGTGCGGCGATATGATTATAAAGAATGTTGCTGAAAATCTGGACCGCATTGTTCGGGAAAGGGATTTTACTGCACGTTGGAGTGGTGATAAGTTTATGATACTTCTACCTGAAACCGAGATTGATGGTGTCGAGATCATTCAGGATAAAATCACCAGTTTTTTTGGAGAAACTTCATTTGAGTACAAAGGGATGCAGCACAAAGTGGAACTGGTCTATTCATTCCGTGTATGTTCCGGCAAAGATGATCTGGACACAATCTTGAAAGAAATCGAGTAAACAGCAATATATTTCATATAGTCATAATTATGCTGAAAATATATACTCTACGGAACACAGTAAAAAATAATGAAAAATACAAAGGATAATCAGATGAACGTACGAGTTAGATATGCACCGTCTCCAACAGGTCTGCAACATATCGGTGGAGTCCGGACCGCATTGTTCAATTACTTTTTTGCAAGAGCTAATGGTGGAAAATTTCTTCTCAGAATTGAAGATACCGATCAGGGAAGATATAACGATGAATCATTAAAAGATTTATACGATACATTGAATTGGCTCGGAGTTGAATGGGATGAAGGTCCTGACAAAGATGGCGGTTATGGCCCATACGTACAATCTGAACGATTTGAACTCTATAAAGAATACACTGAGAAACTTCTGGAATCCGGTAATGCCTACAAGTGCTTCTGTACTGAAGATAGACTGGATACTCTCCGTGAAGAACAGAAGAAAAGCAAATCCAAATATCAGGGATACGATCGCTTTTGCAGTAGTCTCTCATCTGAAGAAGTTCAGAAAAACATTGATGATGGGAAGCCTTATGTCGTGCGTTTTAAAATCCCTGTAGAAGGTAAAACCACATTAACCGATGTTATCATGGGCGACATCACAAGAAAAAATAAAGACGTATCTCCCGACCCTGTCATTCTTAAATCTGACGGTTATCCCACCTATCATCTGGCGAATGTCATTGACGACCATCTTATGAAAATCACTCATGTTCTGAGAGCTCAGGAGTGGATTCCAACAGGACCAATGCATATTCTTCTATATCAGGCATTCGGCTGGGAAGCTCCCCTCTATTGTCATTTGCCTCTCGTTGTAGGTAAAGATGGTTCAAAGCTGTCAAAAAGGCATGGATCTACATCGGTCATTGAATTCCGCAAAGGCGGATATCTACCAGAATCTATTATCAATTACATATCTCTTCTCGGATGGTCTTTTGATGATTCAAGAGAGTTCTTTTCGAGAGAGGAACTTGAACAGCTCTTCACACTGGAAAAGATCAATAAAGCTCCTGCTGTTTTTGACTATAGGAAACTTGACTGGTTTAATGGTCAGTACATCAGATTGAAAGATGAAAAAGAATTAAAAAAGCTCCTTCTACCAATTCTTGTTCAAGACAAGGTTATTTCCGATCCCCCTACTGAAAAGGAAATGGAAATATTTGATGGCGTCTTTCCCATAATCAGAGAGCGGTTGAAGAAAACTACAGATGTATCAGAAATTGTAAAATTTCTGTTCTGCGATATAAAAAAATGGAATACTGAAGATGCGATACCAAAGAAAATGGATAAAGCCGGCACAGTGGAAATGCTGAAATTATCTCTAGTTCTACTGGATGGATTTAATAATCGTTCAGTTGAAGAGAATGAAGAGTTTTTCCACAATGCTGCCGAGGAAAAAAAGGTTAAATTGGGACAATTGATGCAACCTTTACGGGTAGCGGTAACGGGAACAAAAATGTCTCCCCCCATGTTTGAATCTATTTCTTTATTAGGTGTTGAGAGTGCCCTGAACAGAATAAACGATCTGATTTCTCAAATAGAAACAGAGATTTGAAAAATATTAAGGTGGATTAAATGGCAAAAAATAAAAAAGAGAATGCAAGTACGAAAGCTAATGAATATGGTGCTTCAATGGAAAAGATCGTCTCACTCTGTAAAAGGAGAGGTTTCGTTTATCCATCAAGTGAAATTTATGGTGGTCTTTCGGCTACCTGGGACTATGGTCCGTTGGGAATTGAACTGAAAAATAATATTCAGGATCTCTGGTGGAAAGAGATGACCAGAAAACATGACAATATAGTTGGTCTCGATGCGGCAATCATGATGCATCCCAGAACCTGGGAAGCATCTGGCCATGTTGATAATTTTTCAGATCCTTTAGTTGACTGTAAAAAATGTAAAACACGATTCAGAGAAGATAAACTTATCCCGGAAGTGCTTGAAAGCAGAGTCTGTCCTGAATGTGGTGGAGAATTAACAGAATCCCGCGAATTCAATCTCATGTTCAGTACTCAGATGGGTGCTGTTGCAGATTCTGGAAGCACTGTTTATCTGAGGCCTGAAACAGCCCAGGGAATATTTGTAAACTTTAAAAATGTTGTAGATACCAGTCGAGTTGCAATTCCTTTTGGTATTGCTCAGGTCGGTAAAGCCTTCAGAAATGAAATAACAACAAAGAACTTTATATTTAGAACCTGTGAATTTGAACAGATGGAGATGCAGTTCTTTGTCAAACCCGGAGAAGACGATGAGTGGTTTGAGTATTGGAAAAAAGCCAGAATGGCTTTTTATGATAGACTGGGAATACATCCCGATAAACTGAGATTCCATCAGCATGGTCCCGATGAGCTTGCTTTTTATGCAAAAGATGCTTTTGATATTGAATATTTATATCCTTTCGGTTGGGAAGAACTTGAAGGAATTCATTCACGGACAGATTACGACCTCGGTAAACACAGCGAATTCTGCGGTAAGGAGATCAATTATCTCGATCCTCAAACGAATGAAAGATATATACCTTATGTCATTGAGACTTCCGCCGGTCTAACCAGATCAGTGCTTATCGCACTGATGGATGCCTATCATGAAGAAAACCTCGGAACTGATTCAAAAGGGAAACCCGATATCAGAACTGTTCTCCATTTACACCCTGAGGTCGCTCCGGTGACTGTTGCTGTACTTCCTCTTGTAAAAAAAGATGGACTGGCAGAACTGGCCAAAGAAATCCAGGACGAATTGCGTGATGATTTTAAAACATTCTATGATAAAACAGGTGCCATCGGTAGAAGATACAGAAGAATGGATGAAATCGGTACACCTTTCTGTGTAACAATTGATTATGACAGCAAAGACAACAATGATGTTACAATCCGTTTCAGAGATTCGATGGAGCAAATCCGAGTCCCTAGAGCTGAGTTAGGGGAAAGATTGAGAAAAGAGATTAAAAACTACAGGAGACCCGTTTAATGAATGCTTTAGATATTCTAAAAGAGAGGGGTTTTTTCAAACAGTGTACTGATGAAGAAATGCTCATAAAGAAATTTGAGGAAGGTCCTGTCCGTTTTTACTGTGGATTTGATCCGACTGGTCCTTCTCTTCACTGCGGTCATATGGTCCCTCTTTTTGCAATGCATCATATGCAGCAGGCTGGACATCTGCCTATTGCCCTCGTTGGTGGAGGTACTGCCCGAATCGGAGATCCTTCGGGAAAGACCGAAATGAGAAATATGCTGACTATTGAAAAGATAAAAGCTAATGCATTATCTTTGAAAAAACAGATCGCTGCATTTATTGAATTTGATGATGATAAAGCTCTTCTCATGGATAATGCCGACTGGATAGCCGATCTCAATTACATCGAGTTTTTGAGGGATATCGGAAAACATTTCTCTGTTAATAGAATGCTCACATTTGAAGCATATAAAAAGAGACTGGAAAAAGGTCTTTCATTTATCGAATTCAATTATCAGTTATTGCAGTCTTATGATTTTCTGGAACTTTACAGGAAAAAGGGATGTGCACTTCAGATTGGTGGGGATGATCAGTGGGGGAACATGGTTTCCGGAATGGAACTTATCAGAAGAGTTGAGGGTGGAGAATCAGTCGCTCTGACATTTCCTCTTGTTACCAGATCTGATGGTAAGAAAATGGGGAAAACGGAAAAAGGAGCCATATTCCTTGATCCCGAACTGACCAGTGTTTATGAGTTTTTCCAGTATTGGAGAAATGTAGCTGACGCCGATGTAGAGAAATTCCTTCTTCTTTATACATTCCTTTCAGTTGATGAATGCAAAGAACTCGGTGGTAAAGAAGGACAGGAAATAAATAAATCGAAAGAAGTTCTTGCTTATGAACTGACAAAAATAGTTCACGGTAAAGAAGAAGCAGATAAAGCACTTAATGCCGCTCATGCAGCTTTTGCCTCTGGAGGGGCCGATGATAAATCAGGAATGCCAACAAAAGAGATGAGTGTTTCAGATTTTGTAACTGGACTTAATATCCTGGAACTATTTGCAGAAACAGAATTGTGCGTATCTAAAAGTGAAGCCAGAAGGCTGGTAAAGCAGAATGGTGCAGCTGTAAATGGGGACAAAATAACAGATCCCGACGCTGTAATAAATAGTGATTATATAAATGAAAATGAAATAATACTGAAAGCCGGTAAGAAAAGGTTTTTCAGAATTATCATCAAATAAAAAAAAGATCCGCTTTAGTTTTGCGGATCTTTTTTTTACTCTGTTTCAGAATCTTCTGTTTCTATCTCTTCAATCTTCTTTTTTACTTCTGCGACAAGTTCAATCTCTTCTTTATCGTGCTCTTTGCAAAGAGGGTCATCGTAATAAAAAATTCTTTCAAATGACATTCTTTTACCGCATTCCCGACATTTTGTCTGATAAGGCAGTATTCGCTTTCTACCGAAAAAAAGAATCATTGCCACTGCAATTGCTGCAATAATCAGATAGAGATCTGTCAGTTCGTTCATTTTCAGGATGGTTGCGTATACCATCACCAGAAAGATAACTATTGCCTGATACAAGACGGCCATCCGTTTCTTGATCCCTTTACTGCCATGCCTTCTCTGGATAAGAGTCATAAAAATCCACCCGAGAAATGCCCAGTAAAAATACTTTACTACAAAATCTATAACTATTTGTGTTCCCATATTATAATTTTCACTACATTCGTTGCTTGTGTCAATATCTTTAACCCTTTTCAGCTCCCCCGATAACTCCTTTTGTAATTCTTTTATTGAATATACCGTAAAGAGTGACTATCGGGATGACAGAAATCATCAATGCTGCAAACTGCAGGTGATAATTGGGAGTTCTCGGATTGGCAAAAGCAACAATAGTCGGTGGTAATCCGCGTGTTCCCGGACCGGTTATAATAAATCCCAGAAGGAACTCGTTCCATGCTGCGAGACCTGTAACGATTCCGATTGTCACCATGACCGGAGCAGTTATCGGTAATATTATGTTGAGGAACATTTTGAAGTTACTGGCACCATCAATAAATGCTGATTCTATGATGGAATCAGGTAAACCCTTTATGTATTCCGTTCCGATAAAAATCGCCAAAGGTAGATTCACAGCGGTGTAAGTCAAAATAACACCTGTTCTGGTATTTGTAAGTCCCATTTTTGTGAGCAGAATGAATAAGGGAATAATAACGGAGTGTGTTGAAATTAGAATTCCAAATCCGATGAAAGCATAAATAAATTTTGATGTCCTCTTAAAAGGCATTTTTGCAAAGACGTAACTAGCCATCATTCCACTTGCAATGACAAGGATAATTGTGAAAAGGAAGAATACAGTAGAATTGATAAAAGCGGAATTCATCTGGCCGTATTTCCAGGCGAAAGCATAATTACTGAATTGCAAAGCCGCTGGAAACGAAAAAGCATTTTTTTGTATTTCGAAGTTTGTTTTAAGCGAAGAATAGGCAAGCCAGAACATTGGATAAACTGTCATCGCTGTAAAAGTGAGAAAAATAGAATAAACAGCAGTTTTAGTTAGTATTTTATATACTTTTTTCTTCATCTATCTCTCCCTCATGGGATTAAGTTTCTTCCCGACATAATTTGATATCATGATGAAAACAATGCTGATAGTGACAATGATCACTGAAATAGCACTTCCGAAAGCATACTTCTGAGGTCTGAATGCATAATGATACATATATGTCGGCAGTACCAGGTTTGCATTTCCAAGACCCTGTCCATCATTGGGAGCCAATGCGAAAAACATATCGAATCCTTTAAGAGAACCTGATATGGCCAATATGGCATTTACGAGAATAACTCCTGCCATTGCAGGGACCATAATTCTAAAAAAAATCATGAATTCATTGGCTCCATCTATGGATGCCGCTTCCAGTACTCCTTTATCCATTTTTTGCATGTTAGCCAGAAAAACAAGCATAAAATATCCTGTATAAATCCACAGGAGAGCTATAGCTATGGGTACCATGGCAGTTTCTCTCTGAAGAAACCAGGTAAAATTGAATTTAGGATCTTCTACCAGTACGCGGGCAATAGCAGTCCCTGCACCTCTGATTCCAAAAAAGTTTCGAAAAAGTATACCTACAACAACTGTAGAAATAACCTGAGGAAGGAATACCATTGCCTGGAAAAATGCAGTGAATCTAACCTGTCCTCTGAACAGTAAGTATGCAAGTATAAGTCCTAGAGGTATTTGACCGAAAACAGAAACGGCTACAACTATAAGGTTATTCTGAAGTCCAACCCAGAACTTATTGTCTTGAAAAATACGTATATATTGATCCAAACCTATGAATTCAATAATCTGGTTCGGCTTAAAGTCATAATTAGTAAATGAAAGACCTAATGAAAAAACAATGGGACCAGCTATGATAATAATAAAAAAGAGGAGAGCCGGTGCTACCATTATAATATAAAAAGATAGATCGCCTTTTCTACGACCAATTCCCATAAAAAAATCTCCTTGTGGAAAAAAACAGTCTCCCCGAATGCAGGGAGACTGTATGATAGTACAAACTAGTTATTTTCAAATGCAGTCTGGATTTCCAAAGCCGCTTCTGCAGCTGTTTTTGTTCCCAGACCGATTTCCATAATGACAGTGTTGGATACTGTAATAGGATCACCTGTTACAAAGTTATCGAGAGTATTTGTAATGATCTCAACTGAGTTGGCAAGAACTCCCTGATTAGCAGTACCAGCAAGGAATGTAACTTCACCAGATACTTTATATGATGGTATTACACCCTGGATTTCAGCTCTTATTTTATTGGCATGCTCACCAGTCATAAAAATTAACAACTTCTTAGCAGCTTCCAATTTTGCAGGATCAGCTGTTGCAGATGCAGTAATTGCATAACCAGGTGTAACTCCACCATTTGTAGTTCCGGCATATTTTTCACCGGGCATAGAGGGTAGAACAGTCCATAGTGTTGCATCGGCAAGTGCCGGATCTTCAATACCACCACCTCTCCATCCACCATCGAGCATATATGGTGCTTCACTGTTCAGGTACTGACTCAATGAGGTACCGTAATCAGCGAGAACAGTATTCTTGTTAAATACTTCATCTGCGTACATTCTTTCGATCATTTCAAGTGCTCGAAGAGAAGGTTCATCTGTAAATGTCGCTTTGTTGTTGTAGAGATCAGCAACAAATTCAGGTCCACCATATCGGCCGAGAAGTGTAGAGTATAAACAAGTTCCCTGTACCCAATCAGTTCCACCAGCATAAGCTATAACTTCAAGACCGGCGTCTCTGATAACAGAAACCTGAGCAACGAGTTCTTCATATGTAGTCGCTGGCTTAAGCCCAAGTTCATCGAGTAGAGCAGTATTTGCATAAAATGCAGAGTGAATACCCACACCGATTCCGACTGTGTACAATTCTCCAGCAGGACCGGCACCGATCATTGCATTTGCAGCAAAATTTTCAGGATTGATGAATTGTTTTTGGTCAATCGCTTCATTTGCATCGAGAACTGGCTGAAGTCTGTTTCCACTTCCCCAGCTGTAAAAAACGTCGGGAGTCTCTCCGGAAGCTAAAAGGGCCGCCAGTTTCTGGTGGTAGCTTTCATCGAACTGAATATCAGCAACAAGTTTTATATCAGGATTCTGAGCTTCAAATTCTTCCTGTAACTGCAAAGAAGCCTGACCTTCAGGTGTTGTTACGTCTCCATAGTTCAAAAAAGACAGAGTAACCTGCTCATTCTTCTCCTGCTGTCCGTTTGCAAAAATAAAAGAACATGCTGAAATAACAATTATTAACATTGCTAAAACTTTTTTCATAGAAAATCCTCCAATTTCCCTAAAAGGGTGTTCATCGAATAATATTTAAATCTCTATACAGAGATTTTTTCAAAATAAAGATTTTGAATATACTCTTTACTGGTAAAAAGATTATTCATCATCATGCCCGCTGCGCCATATGCCGCAGCAAATTTTCCAAAAGAAGAATAATGTATATGACATTCATTCTCATTTTTATAAACCCAGTTCCTACTCACAGCATTTTGTAGATGAGGGGTGAAAATCTCTTTGTAATTTTCCAGATCTCCACCTATAAAAATGTGATTAAGATTGAGTGTATTTGCCAAAAAAGCGATGTGTTCTGATAATTCCTCAGCAAAATTAATAAAATCTGAATCTTTCGGTTCAATAGCCAGTTGTGAGTGTTTATTTTCCCGATTCAGACGAATACTTCTGAATTCTCCTGCTGAATGGTTTTGTCCGTGATGGATTTTTCTGTTAAAAACAAATCCTATTCCAACTCCGATATCGTTATTAACTTTTCCTGCTGAAAGAGAATCATAAAATTCAACAAGGAGAAAAAGAAAGTTTTCAAGATTCTCATTTTTATTAAAAACCAGTTCACCTAAACAGCAGGCATTAGCATCATTTTCTATATACACCGGAATACTGACATGCTTCTGGAGCTCTTTTTGAATATCAAAATTGTAAATATCCAGTGGTAACGATTGAATTATTTCACCAGTGGTTGAATTGATTACGCCAGATAGAGACAATCCAACTCCAAGCAGGACTGTATTAGCATCATAATTGATGAATCGGGAAATAATGTGCTCAAAAATATAGGAGATATTGGTGATGTTAATGACTTTTTTATTGTGAAAACTGTAAACGATTTTACCATCAAAATTTATGAGCACAGCTCTGTAAAAATCAGCATGAATTTCAATTCCTGCAATAAAGCCGAAAGAATTATTTATTTTAAGAATAACAGGTTTTCTCCCGCCTTTGGGACCGGCATCTAAGATTTGCTCTTCGAAAACTATTTTCTTCCTCAGAAGGCTGGTCACAATAACTGTGACAGTAGATTTATCAATTCTCAGTTTCTTAGAAATATCAGTTCTACTAATGCCCTTGCTGAGCCAAATCGTTTTGAGAATATTTGATGTATTTGTTACCTTTGTATTTTTTCCAGCCATCTCTTTCTTCATCGAATTGATTGGTTGGATTTAAATCCAACAAACTGATTATTAGTTGTAATTCAATATTCGTCAAGAGAAAAGAAAGCAGTTTATATGATTAATTGAATTATTCAACATTGATTGCATATAAATTGTTTTTGCGTAAAAATGGGCTCTGGATACACTACTGCTAGTTTAGAAGCCACTTTTTATGTTTCTTTTTTGATTGAATTTAATAGAAAAGAAACATGATATATTTTTCTATAGGTTGGTTGGAGAATCGATATTATTCTCATTTTGTTAGTTTTGAGTGAGTTGATTTTTACGATGAGCTACTTTTGAAAAAGATACAGAGTTGTTTATAAAAAATGAATCCCCGGATTGTGGGGCATTACAAACCGGGGAAATATCAGTTAACGGGCAATACTTATTAGGTATTTCTGAAAATCATTACGATAACCAGTACCCCCCCTGCCAGCTCCCATAGTGAAAGTCTGTTCCGAAATTACCGTATATTTCGAACAAGAGGTTCAGCAAACCCGATTCCTGCGCTAATAAAAACCAAATTTAATATCTTAAACCTGGCAATAGAGGAGTCTGTTACGCACAAACAAATGAATTAGAATAAATCCGCCCCTCCAACAGAAGTACTCAAGACTGAAGTGTATAATCTTCTACAAATCATGATACTTTTAAATATCAATTTTTATTATAATGCTTTTACTTCGATTTTCAACATAAAATTTCATTTTTTTCTTTATTATTCCATATGTACTATAAATTGTAGAATAAGCGTGCTTTTTTGGAATAAGATAAAAACATGACAAGAATTAGAAGAGTATTTTTTCATGAATAGTTTTTTTACAGAAGATTTTCTTAAAGCTAAATTATTGTACAGGCCTAACAGGTTTGTTGTCCGTTTGAAAATAGACGGAATAGAGTACGGGGCTTCATTGCCTAATCCTGGTAAACTTGGAGAATTATTCATTCCCGGTGTCACATTGTATGTTGTTCCAATGAGAGCTGAAGTAAAATATCCATACAGAGTCATTGCAGTAGAATCATACAGCGGTGAGGTCATTATGCTCGATACTCATACTAATAATAAGGTTGCTGGATATCTTATTAATTCATCAAAGATCCCGTCATTGCTGGAATATCATGTTAAAAAAAATGAAGTGACTGTTGGCAATAGCCGTTTTGATTTTCTCCTTGAAAATGAGAAACATGAGGAGTTGTACTGTGAAATTAAATCATGTACATTATTCGGTGGTTCATTAGCCATGTTTCCCGATGCAGTGACCACAAGAGGAAGAAGACATGTGGAAGAGCTGACTTCCATGGCTGAATCAGGGATAAAAACAGCTGTAGTTTTTATAATCCAATCAAATAATATTCAATATTTTCTCCCTGACTTCCATACAGATCCAGAATTTTCAGAGACTTTGTATAAAAGTAGAAATAAAATAAAAATCATTCCCGTTCTTGCCGGTTGGAATGATCAACTTCAATTGGAGACAAAAGAGGTGGAAGTTCCCATAATCTGGAATCTATATGAAAAAATGGGACGTATGGACAGAGGGGTTTATATCATGCTTGTAAAAATTTCCGAAGATACTCAACTCGAAATCAATAATTCCAGGTCCCATCATTTAAAATCAGGTTATTATGCCTATGTTGATTATGAAAGTGATAACTTATCAAAAAAAATAGAAAGGCATAAGAGAATACGAAAAAAATGTATTACTGAAAGAGATTTTCTGAGAAACTTTGCAGAAATTGATAGTGTCTGGGCTATCCGTGGGGATTCTGATAGAAGCTGTCAAATCTCTTCAGCACTGAAATCGATTTCTGATTATGAGATCGCGGACTTTGGAAATCCAACTTGTGGCTGTTCTTCACATTTAATCTTTTTTGCAGAAAATCCACGGTTGAAACGCGATTTTCAGGAGCTGCTTCTCGATTATCGGATGCGGTTTTTAGTCGAGGAATTTGCATAACTTGACTTCGACCTTCGGGTCGGAATGGTCGACTTCTCAGTTTGAAATTGGAATTTTTATAAAGAAAAAATGTGCAAATATACTCATTATAGTTTAATTTACAATTATTTGAGCCTCTTGGCTCAATTCTTGCAGACCCATTATATATCTTTGATTTAATTTCATCGTAGTCAGCTGTATTAGAACTAATTTAGCTGCCGTAATTTACCGATAAATGATATATCGGTTCTATTTAATCGATCCTTAGTTTTAGAGATCATCAATTGAGATGTTTTTGGAGTTAATTACTATATTTCCACTTGTCTCAGAACATAGAAGAATAATTTAGAAGGAAATCTATGAAAATAAAATATATTGCACGATTAATTATAATGACTCTCTTTTTCCCCATATATTCACAGGACGTATCTGTTGAAATGGAAAAAGAATCTAAAAACACTGAATACAGAGAAGTCAATGGTCTGGAAAACTGGACCTATGATTATGATATCTCTGATTTAAAAGATGGAAAGTACAATCTGATTATCAGAAGTCGGGATAAAGCGGGCAATATATCAATTGACGGACCAATTAATATTTTTGTAGATTCTGAATCTGATCTTCCAATTGTATCAATATCAAGCCCATCTCAATTTATGAGAGTCGGTGGCGATATTCTCATTGTGGGAACCGCAACTGATGATGATGGTATCTCTTTTGTTGAAGTAAAACTGGATGATGGTTTATTTGAAAAAGCTGAAGGGCAAAACTTCTGGTCTTCCTTTCTGAATATTGTTGATATTGAAGATGGCCAGCACACTTTGACCGCTCGTGTTACAGATATAAATGGACTTCAAGGTGTAGAAACGTCAGTGATCATCAATATAGATAAGACGAAACCTCTCATAACAATAGATTCACACAGTAATGGTGAAATCCTGTCGGGCAGGAATAATATCAACGGATTTGTTTATGATGCAAATGGTGTAAGTAAACTCGAATACAGCCTTGATGGGGAATTGTATGAGGAATTAAAACTTTCCGGTAAAGCAGAACATACAGATAGGAAATTCTCACTGTCTTTAGATACCAGGGATAATGAAGGCGGGACATCATATGTTCGTTTTCGTACGATAGATGGCACCGGATCAGACAGCTCTATTGTTTTTGTGTATTATTCTGATAATGAGAAGCCTGAAATAAATATAATATCTCCTTTAGAAGATGACATGCTCAATGGTTTTGTCACAGTTACTGGAACAGTCTCTGATGAAGTGGGAATTGCATCCTTTTCAAGTACATATGGTGATGACGAAGATAATATATTTCCTCTGATAACGGGAAATCCTTATTGGAGCAGGACATTTGATTTGAGGGGAGAGAAAAGTGCAGTTATTACTTTTTCTGCGATAGACCTTTCAGGTAATAGTGAAGAATATAAACTGAAACTGAAATTGGAACCTGACAGTGACAAACCGGGATTGAGTCTAATTGATTTTCCCGAAGATCAGAATATTGATTCCGATCAGAATGAGTTAAAGGGTATAGCTTTTGATGATGATGGAGTTAAATCAGTCGAGTACTCTTTTGATGGTGGCGAATTTATATCAATGGATACAGACGGACCATTTTTGCTGAACATAGAGGAACTGCTCAGCGGTAAGCACACTTTAGAGTTAAAAGCTGTTGACCTTTTTGATATCAGCAGTGATTCGTTGAAATATTCTTTTGTTAAAACTGTATCTGAGCCAATCATTCAACTCAATGAATATACCAGTGATAAATTAGTCGAATCATTTTTTGATGGAGTCGTTTTTCAACAGGGAAAAACAGCTAAGATAAGTGGTTTAATTACCGGTGGTGAAGGCGATTCACTTATTACCTATAAAATAGGTAATGATGAGGAAAAAACAGTAAAAGCCTCAAAAGGTCTTTTTTCAATAACAGTTAACAATAAACTGGATGTCGGTGGTCATGATGTTCTTCTGAAAGCTGTCGATACCCTTGGTAGAGAAGCTCAATATATGAGTCGCATTTATTTTGCTCCGCAACCGGGAAAAGATGAAGAGTATATCCCTGTAAGGGAAGATGCCCCCGGTCTTTTTTTAATTGATTCAAGACTCGAAAATAATGGGATTGCCAATATCTCTTCAATAAATCCACTAACAGGCTTCATTTCAGGCGATACAATAGCGACTGCGGTTCTTGATCCTCCTGATGATTCTTTTTCTGTGTCAGTAAATGGAAACCAGTTTACCATCACACCCTTAACCCCATCAGGTCCGGTCTCTTCAGTTCTCAAAGTAACAGGAAACTCCGATAGGGAATATGTCTCGGAAGAATTAACTCTTGGAAGTGATTCTCAGCCGCCAATATTAATTCTCGATCCTCTGCAAGTACCAGTAAATGTGGAAGAAGAGAGTCTGTTAACAAAAACAGAAGTTGACGAAAATGGTGAAGAGCTTACAGTTGATGAAGTTACTATTACTGTTTCGGAAAAATTAATAGTGAGCAGCATAATTACAAATAACGTAATAATTAGTGGCGAAATGTCTGATGATTCTGAAATAACACGAGCAGAAATCTCTTTTAGCGGATCTGCTGAAAGTTATGGAGGTTCAGTAAAACTCAACCTGGAAGAAAGGGATAGTAAACTATATTATAATCAGGAAATTGATTTGACCACAATTCCTGAAGGAGAACATTTTCTAACAATCAATGTTGAGGATATTTTAGGCAATGTCCAATCTGTTACAACGCCTTTTATTGTAGACAGAAGTGCTCCCGAATTATCTGTTATATCACCATCTTCTGATATTCCTGTTGAAGGGATTATTACTATCAGTGGAAAAATTAATGACTTTACACGAGGGGCAGAAGTATTCTTTTCCTCTAATGGTATAGATTTTACTCCAGTAGAAATGCCGGCAATTGATCATTTCATACACAACATAGACCTCTCTGCTGAAGATAGCAATCCAGAACTGTTTCTGTTTCGTGTTATAGATAAAGGTCGGAATATAAGAGATCTCAAACCTCTTTTCAATGTGGATCTCGAATCAGACCAGCCGAAGGTCGCTATTGAAGTTCCGGCAGCTGACTCAACTATTCGAAATGATTTTTCTGTTACGGGTCTTGTATTTGATGATGATGCTGTAGAGAAAATCTATTATTCACTCGATGGCTCGGAATTTACAGAAATCGATGGTAACTTTTATTACAATATTCCCTTTTCCATGAAAGACATCACAGATGGAAAGCACACCATTACTGTAAAAGCCATAGATATTGGTGGTTTCATGAGTGAAGAAATATCATCCTCATTTATCATTTCCAAGAAAGAACCTGTCAGTGATCTAAATTCTCCGGTTATTGAAGATTATATTAAGAAGACTATTGTTCTTATGGGAGAGACTTTTGATGAAAATGGTATCGATAGCGTTTTCATTTCCTATGACAATGGAACCACATTTAACAAAGCCTCGATACTTGAAACCGAAAAAGAAGAAATAAGTGAAGAATCGACGGAAGGGATTTCCGAAGAAGAGAATCTGGAAGCAGTTGATGAAACTTCCGAAGTAATTCCCGAAACAATAAAGACCGTGCAATGGGAATATTCTCTTGATACCAGGTTGCCTGGAGATGGTACACACTCGATACTCATCAAAGCAATTGATGGTGCTGGAACGATAGGGATAAGTTCAACCATCATCAATATAGATAATACACTTCCCGAATTAAAACTTGATTCCCCCGATGAAAACGGGCAGGCCGCAGGTAAACTAATTATAGATGGGAAAGTCTTTGACGGTACAAGCATAAAATCAGTTGTCAGTGAACTAAAAGCACTGGATGGAGAATTTGAAGGTCTCACAAAAGAAATAATTACTGATGGAGTTTTCAGAGATATCATAGATGTCAGTGATTATGCTCCCGGTTGGTACAATCTTAATATTACAGTTACCGATTTTGCTGATAACAGCATCAGCGAAACCAGAAATCTGCTGATAACTCCCCCTGAAGCGGGCGAATATATTGATTTGCTTTTTCCCGAAGAGGGAAAAGAGTTAAACGGTCCTTTTGCAGTTGAAGGAAGACTCTTCTCAGCTAAAGGAGAAAATCGAGTCGTAATGAAGATTGACGATATTGTTTTCGGTTCTTATGAAACAGATGAAACCGGATTATTCAGTTTTGCATTATCAAAAGAGGATTTAATCGATGGAACTCACAATATTTCAATAGAAAGTGGAAATGGTGACAACATTATCAGTTCGGGAGTCCGAAATATTTTCTATAATCAGACAGGTCCCTGGGTGGCTGTGGACAATATGGTCAGCGGTCAGTTTGTATCGGGAAGACCAATGATCTCCGGTACTGCCGGTTACAGCGGTTATGAAGAGGAAAAAGATAAAAAAGTAGCTTTTGTTGAAATCAGTCTGGATAATGGAAGAGTCTTTGAGAAAGCTAAAGGAAAGCAAGAGTGGGAATTCCGCCTTGAAACTTATGACCTACCTGAAGGAGAAAATCAACTTCTTATAAGAGCCCATTTTAAAGACGGAGCTATCGCCGTATCCAAGCTGGTGGTAAACGTAGATGAGTCGGCACCTCAGATCGATTTATTCACACCTGAAGAAAATAAGAAGTTTAATGAAAACATAGCACTAATTGGAACTGCCAGTGATGAAAATGGACTGGATTCAGTTGAAGTTCTGATAAGAGAAGGAAGTAAAGGGCGATATTCAGTACCCTCTTTTATACAGGGATTGTATCTTGATTTCCACGCTCTCGGGGCTTCATACGGGGAAATCGGAGTCGGATTGAGCTTTTTCGATGATGTCGTAAAACTGCAGGCTCAGATTGGTCTGGCTCCTAACGGTCCTCAAGACAGGTTTACAGGAATTGTTCTCGGTGTCAAACTTCTTGCAACTATTGTAGATATTCCCTTCAGTTATTTCTTCGGATATGACTGGGAGTTCTTTTCCATGTCTGTAGCCGTGGGGGCAAATTTCAATTATTACTCCATGTCTGAGGACAGTTACGCCTTTACATCTGAAGGTGTTGTTCTGGGATCTGTTCTGCTTCAGTATGAATTTGCAAAATTCGAAGTAAGCAAATGGAAATTTTTCAACAGTTATTCTTTCTATGCGGAGGGTGCTCTCTGGTTTATATCATCTGATATTGAGGCCGGTGTTACTCCGACATTGAGTTTTGGAGCCAGAATAGGAATATTCTGATAAAGCCTTTCCCGTTACATTATAGGGGAGAAAATATTGAGCAGGCTATTCCTGGCTCTAATAAATATCCCCTGTTTTTTAAGCTGAGGAAGTGTAATTTCCCTGCATTGCTTCAGATCTTTATTGAACTGATCTACAAGCTGCGAGGCAATAAGTCTGTCATATAGCACAGTATTCACCTCAAAATTGATTAGAAAACTTCTGATATCCATATTGCAGGTTCCCACAGTAGAGATATCTCTGTCGGCAACAATATATTTGCTGTGTAGAAATCCTTCGTGATACTGGAATATCCTGACTCCCGACTCGAGAAGTGTTTTAAAATACGTCTGAGCTGCCCAGAATGGGGCTTTCTTATCAGGTATTCCCGTCATCATCAGGTTTACCCGGACACCGCTCAGAGCCGATATCTGCATCGCTTTTAATATACTGTCATTAGGTATGAAATAGGGGCTTTGTATCCATACCTCTGTATTGGCATTGGCTATGAGGTTAAAATAGAGCTGTTCTATTGATGACCACTTGGAATCGGGACCACTGACAGCTATCTGCATGGGAATTTGTATATCTGCAGGATGAAATGCCGGAAAGAGTTTTTCATCGAATATCTGTTTATTTCCACTTGAACTCCAATCGATTAGAAACAGTGCCTGAAGTAGCATAACAGAGTCTCCGGTTATTCTAAGCGCTGTATCCCGCCATGAATCGAAACGGCTGCCTCCGTCAATATATTCCTGTCCTATGTTCATTCCACCGGTGTAACCCTTGCGACCATCGATGACAACGACTTTTCTGTGGTTTCTGTAATTGATTTTCAAACGGGCTACTGTCGAGTTCAGATTGAGAAAATACTTATATTCAATACCATTTTCATTTAGTTCCTTCCTGTACTTAAAAGATATTTTACCGAAAGAACCGAGTCCGTCAAAAATGAGTTTTACTTCTACTCCGGATCTAGCTTTTCTGATAAGAATATCTTTTATTCTCTCTCCCAGGATATCCGACCTCCAGATAAAAAACTCCATATGAATTGTTTCTCTGGCTTTTTCAAGATCCTGAATCAGATCATCAAATGCTTCCTGTCCGTTAAAATATAGTTTTACCCGGTTATTTAATGTCAGGATAGAATTGTTTCCCGACATAAGTAATCGTATTGTTTTAACGGTATCACTATATTTTTCATCAGTGTTATTTTCAAGAGAACTTCTAATGTATTCAGCCTGGCGTTCAAGAGCCGGAGAAAGGAATTTTCCAAAGATATCTTCCGGTCGCTGTTGTACGATATTTCCCTTTTTCCAATCAATCCCCAGTAAAATATAGAATATAACACCGATCCACTGAAAAAGGAAAATGACAAGAAGCCAGGCAATTGTCGACTCACTGGACTTACTTTCATCGAGTAATACTATAATTGCTGTAATTATAGCAATTGATATGCTGAATAGAGAGACAATCTCAAAAATATCAAATGGAATCATAAATATTACTATAAAAGAAAAAACCGATCTATTCACTTAAAAAATGAAATCTGTTATTTTCTTATTACGTATTTTAAATAAGAATTAAGGTAAGATCCATTATGGAAACATTTATATTAGGCTGTGGCGGAATGATGCCGTTACCGGGAAGACATTTGACATCAGTTTTATTGAGAAGAGAAGGAGATCTTTTTCTTTTCGATTGCGGAGAAGGGACTCAGGTTTCACTGAGATCACTTAATCTCCGATGGAAGAAAATCAATACAATATTTATATCACACACTCATGCAGATCATATTACCGGCCTTCCGGGAATCCTCATGCTTTCAGCACAGGTCGACAGAACAGAACCTCTGGTCATTATCGGACCACCGATCATAAAAGAATACATAGAAAGCAGCCGAAAAGTTTTGAATATGTACATTAATTATGATATAGAAGTTCGGGAAATTGAAAATCCTTCTGTTCCTCAGATTGTCTATGAAGGCGAGGGATACAAAGTCCGCTCATTTCCTGTAAAACATTCCCGAGTTTGTGTCGGTTATACACTTGAAGAAGATCCTCGCCCGGGTATATTTTACCCTGAGAAAGCCAAAGCTGCGGGAGTTCCCGTAGGTCCTATGTGGTCCAATCTGCAGCGCGGGCAGAATGTCACTCTTAAAGACGGCACAGTAGTTACACCCGATGCTGTTATGGGAGGGGAGAGAAAAGGACGAAAATTTTCATTCGTTACAGATACCATGTATAAAGAATCTATTATTGATGAAGTCGCCGGATCCGATCTATTAATCTGTGAGGGGATGTTTGAAAAAGAACTCGAAGAATCTGCTAAAGAGAAAAAACACCTGACAGCTCATCAGGCGGGTATCATCGCATCGAAAGCCGGGGGCATAAAAAAAATGGGATTGATTCATTACAGCCCGAGATATACGGAAAAGCAGTTGAAAAAACTGAGAAAAGAAGCCAAAGAGAATTTTGAAAATACTTTTCTCTGCAGGGATCAGATGATTCTGAAAATCCCCAATGTCGATTGACTATGGTTCAAGTCGAGTCTATCTGGAAATCATATGATGCTTCTCCGGTACTGAAAGATGTATCATTTTCAATTTCCAAAGGGGAAATAGTCGGTTTGCTGGGTCCCAATGGTGCCGGAAAAACCACTTTGCTGAAAGTTTTGTCCTCCTACCATATGGCCGACAGTGGTACTGTCTTATTGAACGGGAAATCAGATATTAAATCCCATTGCGGATATCTTTCTGAAAATGCCCCGCTTTATGAGAATATGACTGTGAAAGAGTATCTCTTGTTTCTACTCTCGGCGAAAGGGGTACAAAAGGCAGATAGAGAAAATGAGTTCAACAGATTGGTAGAATTATTTTCTCTTGAAGATCAGAAGAATTTAGTAATATCAGTACTTTCTTCAGGATTTCGACAAAGATGTGCCATTGCCGGAGCAATGACAGGGAATATCTCACTCCTTATACTTGATGAACCGGCGAAGGGGCTTGATCCTCTACAGATTGTTGAATTGAGAAATATCATCAGATCTTATGCAGGAGAGATTTCTGTTCTCATCTCATCACACATATTGGCTGAAATAGAAATCTTATGCGATCGCGTTCTGATACTGGATGAAGGAAAACTTCAGTATGACTCACCGATATGCAGGCTAGATTCGGATAAATCTGTTATTTACAATGTTCTGGTTTCCGGAGATAAAAAAAAGATAGCTGATCTAAAAAAAATCGGATCTTTTTCAATTTTGTCTGACCATAACAGAGAGAACGATATGATTGAATTGAAGATTCAAATAACCGCAGATGAGTATAAAAGGAGAAAAGGTGCTCTTATTTCAAATGCTCTGGCTGCTAAATCCATATGCTTGCACAGCCTGGATCTCGAACGAAATTCCCTGGAAGATATTTTTATGAATATAACCGGGAGGAAAAATGACTAAAATTTTTGTATTGTATGCTAAAGATCTTCGGCAGTTATTTTTCTCAATCACAGGATTTCTCTCTGTTTTGCTCTTTCCCATTCTTCTCTCATCATGGATGATTTTTATTGTTCATATCTCAAATAGTAAGCAGGCTGATCTATCCTCTTTCTTTGCTATGTATTCTACAATGATTATATTGTTTATTCCGGTTTTGACCTTGAAGTTATGGATAGAAGATAATAAATACAAAACAGATGAATTAATAAAAACTCTTCCTTTTTCAGAGATAAACATCATTGTCTCCAGATTTTCAGCTCTTCTGACTATTTTTTCAGTCATTTTTGCAGGAACCCTACTGTTTCCAATTTCTTTTTACTCATTGGGGAATTTCGATATGGGTAAAAGTTTTACAAATTTATTTGCATTATATCTGAGCGGAGCAGCATCAATTGCATTATGTGTTTTCATATCGACACTTGTATCAGGTAGGATAATCTCCTGGATTTTATCTACAGGAGCACTTCTGTTTCTGGGATCTGTTTCCATTAGTGGTGGATTCCTCTCGTTTCTAACATTCTCCGGCCATATGGAATCGTTCAGTAGAGGTCTTTTCAGCCTGAGAGATGTTTTTTACTTTGCTGCAGTCATTATTTTTTCTCTTTTACTCAGTTCAAAAATAATATTACTGAGGAGATGGAGATGATGAAAAAAAAAGAGGAATTGATCCTGTTTCTGATATTGATAATGATGATGCTTCCTGTCTTTCTTATTATTTCCAAAACAAATATATATTTTGATCTCACAGACAATAGAGAGTATTCCATAAGCGAATTCACAGAAGATGTCTTATCAGAATATGAGCAGCCTCTCTATATTACCTGGTGGAAATCTGAGGAATTCAAATCTCCTCAACTGGAAATCATCTCCTCACTATTTGCAAAATTACCTGTAATTTCCACTATCAGGAATCCAGGAGATGATGAAAAAGACCGTTTAAGGGAACTCGGTTTTCCCGAAGAGCAAATTGAATATGAAAGAGCGGGAGAATTGACTCAGGCTCTGGTTTTTTCAGGTTTGGAAATCCGATATTTGAATAAGACAGTAATAGTTCCATTTCTAGTTGACCCTCTTTCCCTTGAGTATCAGATTGTTGAGGCTCTGATCCGCTTAGAAGAGGGTGGAAAGAAAACGATTGCAATTTTTTCTGATAATTCTAATTACACGATTATGATTTCAGAATTAACAAAAAACTTTAATGTACTATCTGTTTCTAATGAAAATCCCCTGAAAAGTATTCCCGATTTCCTGATAGTACCAGATGTAATGGACTTCTCCAATGAAAATCTATTTGCAATAGACCGCTCTATTCAAAGTGGTTCCCCTGTTATCTTTCTTTGTGACGGATTGGATATAAATCCTCAATTAAGTGACTACGCACTTCCATTTGAGAGCCCTTCAATCATCCATCAATGGCTTGAGGGATATGGTATAACAGTAGAAGAATCTTTAATTTCAGATAGGAACAGTCTTTCCCTGGCTTTTGTATCAGAAAATTCTCAGCGATTCAGTAATTATGACTTCTGGTTTAAGGGAAGTGACAGGTTTGATGCATTATGGAGCTCGCCAATCAGTACGAGAAGTATCGAAGGGTTAGAAAAAAAAGTTCTGCTAAAATCTTCAGAGTTATCATGGTTAAAAGAGACTGATGTTGATCTTCGTCCGCAATTCGAAGAGGAAGCAGACGATTTCACAGGACCTTATCCTATCGCTGTGGAGGTTAAAGGAGAGTTTCAGCCTTTGTTTCAATATTCGGAAGATAGCTATAAGACAGATGGAACAATACTTGTTTTCGGAAGTTCGTTAAGTTTCTCAGATGTTGTTCAATCATCTGGCAGTCTGGGAAACCTGGTTTATATCCGCAATGAAATTTATCGTCTGCTTGGTTATGATAATCTCTATAATATTGCACTATTATCTGATAGGGAAAATAAAATGGATGCAAGTGGGCAAATACAACCTTTTGTTATAAATCTTGTTATGTATCCGATGTTGATTATTTCTCTTTATATTATATTGCTTTCTAAAAGGAAAAAAAGTCGAAGTGTTTAAACAGAAACTTTTTCTTTCAATAACATTCTTCTTTTTACTCATAATTATCTATTTCATATTGCAGCTTGATTTTTCTATTGTCAGTAAAAATTCAATTCTAATCAACATTAGTGATGTTCACGAACTTACAATAAATCAAAAGTCATTACCCGATGATTATCATATCTATTTAGATTCTCTAAACAATCTGAAACCGGTAAGCTATCAGCCTGATTATCATGATTTATTTGGATTGGATGAACCCGAAACAGATTCTATTGGCATAATATTCAATGACAATTCAATACTGACAGTTTTTTTAGGAAATAAAATCGATGAGAATGAAGGTGTTTATATCCGATTTTCTGATAGTGACACTGTATATGAATGCAGTAAAGAAATTATCAATATTGTTAATGAAAAACCAGATCCATTTCGAGAATATTCCCTTTTTGGATCAATCACATTGAATTCGGTCATAGCAATGAATATACAATCATCTGAATCAAATCTTTATGCAATTGAAGATAGTTATGCTGTGTGGACTGATCAGATATCCGGCGAGAAATTAAACCGATCGAAAGTTCACAATGTAATTAATAGATTATTAAATCTAAGGGCAAGACTCAGTACAGAAGTTTTTGATCAAATTGAATTTTATTATCTTGTTCAATTAGAATCGTCAAATGGGGAGACCTTCTCCATAAATATATCAGACCAGAAAGATGTATATGTTATTAGTAGTAATAAAGGTACTTTGTTTTCTATAGCAAAAAAAGAACTCGAATTTCTGGGATTCCAACTTGGGGATTTCCAGTAAAACTATAAAAAAAGACCATCCAATGGATGGTCTGTATTTAGCTTTTATTTGAAAGAAAATCTCTGAACTTATCGGGATCAGATCTGAAACCGACAATGTTTTTTTCAGTATCTTCAACAGCTTTATGAAGTGCATTTTCAGCTTCCATAAATATTCTGCTACCGGTAATCAATCTTCCATTTCTGGAAGAAATCCCCACATTAATTTCACCATACTGTTCCTGTTCTTTTCCGGTAAATGTTTCCAGTGTATGAAGTGCTTCATCTAAATCGTTATTGGGAACAATAATTGCGAAGCCCTTATCTTTATATTCAAATATCATATCGGGATAATTAAAATCTTCTTTTAACTGATCAGCAAAAATCTTGTAATTATCTTCTGTCAGGCTCTCACATTGAATTACACCCATTACCAGGTCCTGATCAAATGAGGCAGCTCTTTCCAGCTCAAGGTTTACTCTCTCTTCAATAAAATCTTCCCACCCGACTCCGCTCTTAGGAGAGTATAGAGATTTAGAATCATCTGTTGATTCAGTATCCTCAGTGAAACTGTCTTCCATTTCGTCAAAATCAAAATCATCCATATCATCTGCAGGGGCAGTTTCATGGTCCATTGCCAGAAGATCTTCTTCTTCAGGAATATCAGTTTTAATATCATCAAAATTCATATCTGATTCCAGTTCCATATCATCTTCTCCACCAAGATTCAAATCTCCAAAATCGCTATCAGTGTCGTCAAGATTTATATCTTCGAAGTCTCCGCCACTTTCATTAATGTCTAGATCACCAAAATCATCAGAAGCATCATCGAGATTTAGTTCACCCATATCGTCAGAAGCATCATCGAGATTTAAATCACCCATATCGTCAGAAGCATCATCGAGATTTAAATCACCAAAATCATCAGAAGCATCATCGAGATTTAGTTCACCCATATCGTCAGAAGCATCATCGAGATTTAGTTCACCCATATCATCAGAAGCATCATCGAGACTTACATCACCAAAATCGTTAGAAGCATCATCGAGATTTAAATCACCAAAATCGTCAGAAGCATCTTCGAGATTTAGTTCACCCATATCGTCAGAAGCTTCATTTAAATCGAAATCACCAAAACTATCTGATGACTCTTCCAGATTGAAATCATCAAAATCCGGTTCAGAGCTTTCTACCTGCTTTGAACTTTCCATATCAAAACCATTATCATCCCAATCGAGTGACAAATCATCGTCACTATCCGTGTCTGACTCGAAATCATCTGTTTCATTATCAACGTGAGGAGACGGTTTTTTTCTGGATACAGCAAAGATCATAAACAGGGTTGTAAAAAACAGGACAATTACAATAACTAAAATTCTAATCAGAATATTATAGATCGCTTTTCGGTCTACTACCTGATATATCAGATCCATATCGAGACCTGTTTTTCCATCAGCTTGTAAGCTGCTGGTTAATTTAGTTTTCATTAATTGATTATATTTATATTCGGGCAGATCTTTTTTTGTTAAAGGGCTGCTTTCTTCGAGATTGAGCAGTTGTGTTTCAACACCACGATTGTAATGATATTCAATTCCCCTGTCTTCGTCATGGGAATAAATAGTTACAATCTCCAGTTCGGGATTCTCATTAAAAATTGATCTGACAATATTGAAGAATTCAGGATTATTAAATCCTGTATCGTTGTCATAAGACTGTTCAACTGTCGTTTTAATTTTATTAATGTTGAATTGAGCAGCAGCTGTGTTGTCAGATCTTAATTGATATACAACCCAGGCAGACCAGGCTCCCATGAGGATAAGGGCTATTAATACTACTATGGTGTAGATTTTCGAGAGGTTCTTATTCATAACTTCATTATATTCAATTATCTGGTTTTTTGCAGTATTATTTATCTATATATTTTGTTTTTTAAACAAATGTGGAGGATTTCATATGAATAGCGTTCGAAAATCTTATTTTTCCGGTAGCTGGTATCCCGGTACAGCAAAAGATATTCATCGACAACTAAATAAATGGGACGAAGAACTCGGGGATTTTAAAAAAAATATAGTCAGTGGAGTGGTACCTCATGCAGGCTGGTTTTTTTCAGGCATGCTCGCATATGATGTAATCAGACGTATTGAACAGGATACAGAGCTTGTGATTGTATTGGGAGGTCATCTTCCAGAGAGTTCTCCAATTTTGTATTGTAATGAAAAATCATTTCAAACACCTTGTGGTAATCTTGTTATTGATGGAGAACTCGTCAACCTCATAGAGTCAGCTTTGCCGTCGGAATACGATAGTAGAACAGATAATACCGTAGAAGTTCAACTGCCGATTATTAAGTCTTTGCTGGATGAGGTCAGAATTGTTCCTCTTCGAGTTCCTGCTGGAGAAAGCGCACTTAACCTTATAGATGTAATTAGAAATTACAGTGATAAAAAAAATCTAAAGATCAGGGTCATTGGTTCAACTGATCTGACACATTACGGTTCCAATTATGATTTTGAACCGACAGAATCTTTAGCTGATCCGATTAAATGGGTAGAAATACAGGATAGAAAAATAATCGAATCAATGATTGAGATGAAACCTGAAGATATTTTAAAAGAAGCAAGAAGTAAGCAATCTGCTTGTTCTGCTGGAGCTGCTGCATGCGCGGCCTCATATGCTTCAAAATCCGGAATAAAAAAAGGGAAGCTTCTCTCTTACGATACCAGTTACAGCAAACACCAGTCTGATTCGTTTGTCGGGTATGGCGCAGTGGTTTATGAATTGTGAAATAACTCTCTTTCCAGGAGATTTATTGTCCATTGCAGTGCTTTTTTAATGGAGATATCTCGTTCATAACCTTGTCGGTTTATTTCAGCTGCTGCAGGAAGTATCGTGATAAGGAGTTTTTCCTCTTCTTCATTCAACGTAGAAACATATTGCCAGATAGGTGAAATGGGTGTGTCCATTTTCTTCAATTTTTTTAAGTATGTTTTTAGAAATTCTGAAGTTTTCTGATTGGCAAATCCAGCAGAAAAAACAGGTCTTATATGAGAAATATCTACATTGCTGTCATTTTCAATTTGTAAATCGCAACCACTGCCTTTAAAAGCGATAACTTTTGCATCCGCTTCGGAAGCGGCTACTTCAAAATGCCTTCTATACCCGATCATCGGTTTGGAAATATAGCGTATATAACCGTCACAATCCTCTTTGATCATGCTGTTGTTGTGCATCATAAATGTGAAAAATGAACTTTCCAGCGAAGTAAAACGATCTTCCAAATTGCGGAACCAGGGGTAAAGGTATGTCTCCATGGCATATGATTTACCTTTGGGATATGAGAAATCCGCACCCATAACATAAATCTCTTCTGCTCCCAAAGACTGTGCCAGGGAAAGCGCAGCATAGGTTACATTTCCGCCGCTCGTATCTATCTGTGGGAATTTCCTGAAATTTCTATTCACATAAATAGAGAAAGGGTGTCCACTGGAGAAATATAACTGATCTTCAGTAAATCTTGTCAGTTTTGTTGGAGATGCCAGATCCAGCAAAAGGGGAACACCATCGGGATAACCCTGCATAAAATGATTATAACTTATATCCTGACAATCAATGGAAATAACAAGATCAGGCTTGATATTTCTATGGAGTAGGGCAGGTAACGAAGTATCAGTTGCAATCAAAAAAACATCCTGTCGCATTGCAATCAGTTTATCTATATTCTCATCAAGTGATGGACCTGCTGCTGTGATAACAGCTTTTCTTATTGAACCGATCTTGAAAGCAGCTTTTTCAGCTTTTTCGAGATTGGCCACAGTATTCCGAAACCATTTCTTACCAAACCTGGTTTGAACTGTGAAATCATCTCCTACCTGTTCAAGAACATCTCTGATTAGATCTGAAATACTGTTGAAATATTCAGGATTCATCTGTACAGCAGGCCTCAATACAATAGATTGCAGGTCTCCTGTAATTATTGGTAAATACATTGAGAGAAGTACATTTCTTATACAGTCGAGATCTTCATCAATCAAAATAGAAACCCGCCTGTCAAGCAATACATGTCTTAGATCAAGGTTTTTCAATATAGAAGTGAAAAGAGTAATGTCTTTATCTATGATCAGTATTTTTTCGACAGATGGATCTTTCAGGAAAGGCGCTATGTGGTAAGCACCTCCAAAACCGAAAAAAAGAAGGAATCCTCTGCTTTTAAACATTTCCGGGAACCGGTTTCCCTCTTTTTCAGGATCAAAACGGGAATGAAATGGAGTCACTCTGCCATTTAAATTCAGTGCAGGTACTTTTCTTTCAGTTTTTGATAAAATTGTACAATAATCTTCATTTTCATCTGAATAGGCACAGCGTGATGATAAATATTTATCTCTAGTTCCCAGTGCTAGAAGATTTCTTTCAAAAAGAGCATTTCTAGCCATATATACCTCTCAACTGATTGATGAAAATTAATGCCTTTTCATTTCCAGAACCTTTGATATACGAATCTGTATCTATGAAATACAATAAATCATCTCTATTATTCTCTTTCAAGTTATATTCCCATTTTTCTAATAGCACTTTGATTTTACTAATCCTGTCATCTCTACTCTCTGCTGCTTCTCTTACAACCCTCGGTCTCTCAAGGTCGGGATAATTTTCCATCTCATCGAAATACCCTATTTTCATATTATCGATTTTTACCGGTGATGGATTCAGTCTTTTTATCTGTAATGACTGATTTAGACTTTTGGTATTAAACCAGTTTTTATATGTATCGAGAGAACGACTGGTACGAATACCCCGTTCAAAATCAGCAATAGTTGTAGATGACCTCTTATAAATAAGAGAATGAATAGAATTCATTCTATATGTTTCCGAGCTGAGCAGATCATCAAAACTGTGAGGTTTTATATGGGATTGAATATCCATATAGCAAAGGTCTAAACCAGTAAAATAAATCAGATCACTTTTTAAACTGGCTAATTCCAGAGCAGTACCGGAAACTGTGCCATTTGAATCGATTTTTGTATTTTCCAATGTATCTAAGGAAAACAGATCATTTTCAAAAGGCATAGACTGATTCAATATAAGAGCTGAGTTATTATTTTTCCACAAACCTCTGCTAGCTGTTAGAGGCAAAGCAACAAGAATGTCTTCATTTAAAAAATTGAAATGAAAAGAGCCATAAAATCCCGGATCAGTAGATAGCAGTAAATCTGGTTTTATCCGATGATGAGATAAAGCCTTTAGAGAGGAGGGGAGAGCCCATAATCTGAATTTATTTCTGAGCCTTTTAATCTCTTTGATGGATTGATTCAAAGTCGGACCTGAAGATGCGATTACTATCGGCGCATTTTCTCTATCTAAAGTGCAATAATTGTCGAGAGACAGGTAATTGCAGATCATATTTCTTATCCATTTTTTTCCGAAAACTGCAGTTGTGAAAATATTTCCATTGAGTTGTTGAATCACATTTTTTAATTCATTGTTAATCTCTAAAGACAAATCCTGATAAATTATAGAAGCGGGATTCCATTCGAGTACAGCAATATTATTCAGAGTTCGCTCCTCTATGAAACGAGTGAAAAATGAATGAATAGAAATATTAGAAGAGGGAAACCAGTTTTGCACATAATTATTTCTGTAAAAATTGTTTTTATGGAGAATATCATCATAATAAACAGCGAGTAATGTTGTTTCGGGAAAGAGGGTTGAAATGCACTCCTGCACATAACCCAGCCCTGAACCCAAGAGTATAATTAGTGACGGTTTATTCGAAATTGATGCTTTTACAAATCGCTCTGCTTCTTTCTGCGGATTATATCGGGAATGTAAATTCTTCCCATCTTTTTCAACACAGAGAAATCCTTTTTCCGATTTGTAGATTTTCATTATGTGTACAGTGATTTTACCAGCTCATCTGCTGAACTGCCATCTTCAGGAAATTTTTTTATTGTAAAGTCCGGATTAAACTGATTGCTGTTGATTTTATAGAAAAAACTAAGAGAAAGCCCTATCTGATGTACGAATAATTCAGCTTCTTCAATTCTGTTACCATTCAGTAAAATCAGTATAGAATTATTTATGCTGTTTACTACAACACCTTTGTTAGAAATAAGTTTTTTGACCAAACGAAAAATATCTTTTTTAATTCTAAATGAAATTGAATTGGATTCTTTTGTCATAATAAAATTGATGAAATCATTTAACTTAATTGATAAAAGAAGAAAACTGCCATTCACATTTTGTTCTATAAATTGGGTAATTGCCAATTCTTTGTTATTATCTTCCAGAGGGGTGTCATCCATTTTGTTGAACATGGATTCCCGCTTTTTAAGTAATATTGGACCAGCTTCTTTCGATAAAATGTTCAATGATTCAAATTGTTCAGCTTGTGTTTTAGATAGTATGTCTCCTTCACTTATAAAAAGAATAGAGACAAGTATTGATTCGGAATAAAGAGGACTGATAATTATTGATTCGGTAACTGAAAATTCTCTGAAAGAAAAATAATCCCGCATAATGTCGATTTCACTACTTTTCAAAATCAGATAATTGAAATCCTTCCAGCTTCTGATATTTTCAATTATGGATTGAGGTATTCTAATTCTTCTTGAAGTTGTCTGATCCAAACCGGTTTCAGACCAGGGGACAAAGACATTCTCTTCTTCTGGTAGAAGAAGAGCTCCTTTTTTTATTCCAAGCTTATCTTTAATCTTTGTAAAAAGAGCCGTTGGAAAATCAAGCCCCGTAGTCGTTGACTGCAGAGCATTGATAATATCTGATAAACCGGTAGTTTTCCTCGAAGGAGGCCGATTGTCAAAAATGAGAGCTTTATCGAGAAGACCCATTATTTTTTAATCCCCAGCTCCTCGAAAATCTTTTTATAGACTTCAAAATGTTCACTTCTGGCGAATTCCTGTATTTTTTCATCTGGAAGCGATTCAAGCAGCTGGTCCATATATAATAGAATATCTTTTATTTCATCTTTTAGTTCTTCGGGAACATTACCATTTAAAGCAGCATCTCTCATTTCTTCAACTTTATCGTTGAATTCCTCTTCATTGAATTCTTCTTCAGGGCCTTCCTCTATAGCCATCATTTCGAGTGAATCGAGATCAACACTATCAGAATCGTCACCAAAGATATTGCTTTTTTCTTCGACATTGATATTATCCGTTTCAGGGAGTTCTAATTCTGACAGTTCAGCTTCCGCCATTATCTCATCCAGATCGGGAACATGTTCATCTTCTGTATCATCAATAATAATTTCATCAAGATCAGGAAGTTCTATAGTATTTTCAGTTTCTTCAGTATCATCGAAAACAATTTCATCAAGGTCGGGCAGTTCAATATCCTGGTTATCCTCACTTTGTAAAACGATGTCATCAAGATCGGGCAATTCAATATCCTGAAGAGAATCATTGTTAATATCATCTTCTTCAATAATGATCTCATTAAGATCGGGAAGTTCCATTTCTTCATCAGCTGTGATCTCATCGAGAGATATTTCATCTTCACCAGAATCATCTATTGTGATCTCATCGAGATCTATTTCATCTTCAAAAGAATCTTCTATTGTGATCTCATCGAGTTCTATTTCATCTTCAAAAGAATCTTCTATTGTGATCTCATCGAGTTCTATTTCATCTTCATCAGAATCTTCCATTGTGATCTCATCGAGTTCTATTTTATCTTCGTCAGAATCTTCTATTGTGATCTCTTCGAGAGATATTTCATCTCCATCAGAATCTTCTATTGTGATCTCATCGAGGTCAATTTCATCTTCAAAAGAATCTTCTATTGTGATCTCCTCGAGTTCTATTTCATCTTCACCACTATCATCTATTGTGATCTCATCGAGGTCAATTTCATCATCAAAAGAATCATCCATAGTGATCTCATCGAGAGTTATTTCATCTTCATCACTATCATCTATTGTGATCTCATCGAGAGTTATTTCATCTTCTTCTGAATCATCTATTGTGATCTCATCGAGGTCTATTTCATCTTCTTCTGAATCATCTATTGTGATCGCATCGAGGTCTATTTCATCTTCAACACTATCATCTATTGTGATCTCATCGAGGTCTATTTCATCATCAAAAGAATCTTCCATAGTGATCTCATCAAGTGATAATTCGTCTTCATCACCAAGTGTGATTTCGTCGAGTGATAATTCATCATCATCAAGTGCGATTTCATCGAGTGATAATTCGTCTTCATCATCAAGAAGTTCATCAATATCATTTAAATCCAGCGATACTTCGTCTTCTTCAAAACTATCGATAGAGAATTCATCAAGAGTAATATCTTCATTTCCTGTAGCTTCATCGAGATCGGGAAGATCAAGATCCGGCAGTTCAAGTTCATCAGAAGTTGAATCATCGATAATAATCTCTTCAGCCTGAGATTCATCTTTAATCATTTCATCCAGATCGGGTAATGAGGGATCATCAAAAGATTCTTCTGGTATATTGATCTCTGTCATATCCGGTTCAATATCTATAGTAATTTCTTCTTCATCAGTGTATGTCTCTATATCTACTTCTTCGGGTACAAGGTTTTCATCAAAACTGGATAAATCAATCTCTTCCAGGTTTTCAAAAGGAACAGAATCTTTATTTTTTTCAGTATCTGACTCGGTATATGTATCAATATCCTCGTCAATAGTTATATCTACTTCTTCGCCTTCATCAAAAGACAAATCATCAACTTCTAAGTTTTCATCTAATGAGATTGTATCTACAGGAGGAGTCGTTTCTTCAGGTTTAATTATTTCCTCATCTGGTGCCGTATATTCTTCAACAGTAAAAGATTCACCATCTAATCCGTCAAATTCCTCTACTTCGAATGATTCTCCATCAATATCGAAACTTTCTGATGCTTCATCATCTATATTGATATTCTCAAGATCTAAATCTTCAGTAATATCTTCAATAATATCAGATTCTTCTTCGAGATTGAACTCATCTGTTACTTCTATTTCATCATCGAGGTCAAACTCTTCAGGTATTTCCAATTCATCTTCAAAACCTGTTTCTGTAAGTTCTGCAAGAGCGGGGTCATCTTCACCCAAAGAAAGACCGTCCATAAGCGCATTATCAAGATCTGTATTTTTTAACAGATCATCTGTATCCTGAAGTTCATCCTCATCCAGAATGTTGGATTCATTGAATTCTTCAGGCATATCATCAAACTCTTCAGATATAATTAATTCATCTACATCTGGAACAAGCATTTCATCTGCATAAGACTGGGGCTCTCCGACAGTTTCTTCATCAACTTCTGCAGATACAAGAATATTATCCAGTTCATCACCTGTCAGAGCTATTGTCTCATCATCATCTTCTTCAAAAAATCCAGAAGCACTTTGTTCAGATTCATCTATGTCAAAGGATTGTTCAGCGGGTGGTTTCTGAAGTTGGCTAAGTTCCGTTTTCAACTCTTTTACTTCATTTCGTAAACCGACAAGCTCATTTTCAATATTCTGAAGGATTTTTACCGAAGTATCAGCATTTGGAGCATTCTGATCTTCGAAAACGTCATCGGGATGTTCCATTCCGAATGTATCATTCATTTCATCACCGAGATCATCAAGATCTTCGAATTCATCAAATGAGATATCTCCGAAAGAAGATTCACTTTCCGATTCATTACTTTCCAGTTCATTCAGAAGCATCTCTTCCTCTTCTGTCATAAGAGCATTGTTGGGATCACCTGCAATTGAAAAATCATCATCTATATCATTTATATAAGAGTCTTCAGAGCTGCCTTTTACCCAGCTACCATATTGTTCAAGTTCTCGTTCTGCATCATCGAAATTTTTTGGCTTATCAGCTGACATAAAAGCTCCTAATCATTATTTCCAAATGTATTTATAATGTAACATCTTTATGATTATCGGACAATACAATGGTTATTTTAGATTTTTCTATACAAATAGCCCGTCTTTTATAATTTAATATATTTATCAGGATTTTGATTAAGAAATCATAAAAAAATCCGTTAATTTTACTGATGAAAATATCTAAATTATTATATTCTTTACTTATCGGCTTAACCATTTATTCCCTGTTGATTTTTTATGAAGGAGACACAGGTCTAAAAGCATTGGCCAAAGTCGAAAATTATAGAAAAGTACTCAATGACAACCTTGATAATATTCGAGATATTAATGAAGGTTTAACTGTTGAATTTGATTCTCTTTCAACTGATAACGATCTGATTAAATTGAAAGCGAGAGCGCTTGGATATTTTGAAAGAGAAGACCATCTGGTTCATATTACAAACTGGAATCCAGATTACAATGAATACAAACCGGGACATGTTATTAAACAGGAATATCTGACAGATGTCGATGAAAAGAGCTTTCGACTAATGGCTTTTTCAGCAACTCTTTTCAGCCTTATAATTCTCATTATTGCTGAAATGTCAAAAAAGACCAGAAGATAGCTAATCTCCCGGTCATTTTATCTGCTATTCATATACCTTTGCATTCAGACCTTTCAGTTCATCGATATTGCCTTTCAGCAAATGATCTCTGAAAAGACTCTCTCTCTTGTGCAGCATATCCAGGGGTACCTGGTAGGCTTTCTCAATTTCGTCCCGTTTCAGCAATTCATCTGTGGGACCTGAGAGAATTATACCGTCCTTTGTAAATAAGAGAGCATTCTCGGAGTATTTTCTCGATAGGTCCAATTCGTGAATAGAATAATAAATTGAAACATCGAAGAGCTTTGCATACTCAATAAGGTAAGCGAGAATAATCTCTTTTCTATTGTTTTCAAGAGCAAAAACAGGTTCATCCATCATAATAATCTTAGATCCGTACAAAAGAGAAAATGCGATTACCGTTCTCTGCATTTCTCCTTTACTTATTTCTCCAGTTCTTTTCTCGAGTATCTTTTCCAATTCCATCACTTCAATTATTGTTTTAATTAATTGAGGGTTTTTATTTTTGTGATTCCCATTTTCATAGATTACAGTCAGGAGCTCTCCGATTTTTTCTTCGGTTTCAAATTCCATATTCTGATAAACAAATGAAACAAGATGATTTCTCTCATTTTCATCTGCAATATCTCTAGTGTCTTTGCCCATAATTTTAACTGAACCATTTAGCGGGTGTATTCTACCTCCAGCCAGCAAGAGCAGTGTTGATTTTCCTGTACCATTCTGACCAACTAATGAGACGACACCTTTTGGCAGTTCCAGGTTCATATTATTAAAGATAATTTTATCTTTCTCGTAGGCAAAGCTTATATTATCCAGTACAACAGGGTATTCGGATTTATTCATACCGCAATATCTCCATAAAATTTTTCATTTTTCAGATCTGCCGAATTTTTCAATGTATTTATCAATTGTAATCATCGGAGGTCTTTCATATTCAGTAATATTGTACTCAATAGTTTCAAAAGTTTCATCCCTTACCTGGAATTGTCTGAAAATTGTATTCAATTCAGGGAAATTTTCAATATCAAATTTTTCTTTCAATCTCATTAGAAAAGTCTGAAGGATACCAAAGGACATTTTACCCAGAGCTCTGGTTGTCTGATTCCTGTGTACGCGCTGGTCAAGATCTGTCTGGGCAAATGCCGATAAGCCATATTCCTCGTAAATATCAATAAGATGTGAAGTTTCAACGCCATAACCGATGGGGAAAGGGATTTTTTCAATGACCTTTCTCCTAACAGCATATTCTCCGGAAAGAGGCTGTATAATAGCTGTCAATTCGGGATAAAAAAGAGAAAACAGAGGTCTGGTCAGTATTTCAGTGACTCGACCTCCACCAGAAGGTCTGATGCTACCGGAAAAGGCCAGTGGACGATCGTAAAATGCTTTCACATATTGAACTTCCTGATTCAGCAGTAGAGGTGCAACAAGTCCATAGACAAATCTGGGATGAATATTTTTAATATCCGCATCAATATAGACTATGATATCTCCCTTCAGCTGATAAATGGCTTTCCATAGATTCTCTCCTTTTCCTTTTTTATCACTCAGCTCCGGTAAAATTTCAGATGCCAGATAAGTATCTGCTCCGAAAGCGGCGGCTACTTCAAGTGTTTTGTCTTCAGATCCGGAGTCAATAACAGCGATTTCATCAAGCAGGGGAAACCTTGCCATTAATTCTGATTTAAACAGTACAATTTCTTTGCCTATCGTTTTCTGTTCGTTCAAAGTAGGAATACAGAGAGATATGGAAACATTCAGTTTTTCTTTCATCTCGACAAGTTCTTTGATATTGGAAAACTGTGAATGATGGAAAGTATTATCTTTTAGCCATTTTTCAATTTGCATTACAGAATCCTCCATCAATAGCCTGTATCATTGCAACAATCTGTGTTAATCCTTGGGATAAAGGCTTTATGTGAATAAGCTCATCGAGTTCGCTGACATTTTCTCCGCTGGTTATGCCCATAGTGACTGCCGGAATTTCGTTGTCGATAAAAGCAGCCAGTTCCGATGTACTTGGAGAAAACCGCGGTTTGATACCCAGCTTGTTCAGAATCTCTCTACCTCTTGTATTGAGAGGATGAGAAAAATCCGTACCACCGGAAATTCTACGTGCCACTTCGTGAAAAAGCACTTCAGATCCTGTTTTCGATGCCATTTCATCGGCTAAATTCCTTATCTGAACTGCAAGTGATTCTACCATTTCTTCAGATTCACTTCTGATTTCAAATTTCAATTTTGCTTTCATGGCCTGCATATTATAGGAACTTCCACCTTCAACAGCTCCGAGATTTATACTTGTCCTGGGTTTTCTCGGCAGTGGTATTTCAAGTATTCTGGAAATCATTTCAGTCATATTGACGATGGCTCCGACAGAATTGAATCTGGTCCAATCATATTCATCGGGGATCTTGTAAGATAGTTCTCCTCTGAGCATGCCTATTGAGGAATAACTGATCCGTCCCAGACGAACTCCTTCGAGACAAATTCCATTGGTAATGGGCATTTTTGAGTGATCCAGAAAAAATCTCAGGCCTTCCAGGTCTCCTTTCCCGAGGCTTCTCGATGTTCCGATTAATATGACATTCGAATTGAAGCTGAGTTTCAGCTTTTTAAGAATAAGCGGAAGAGTCACAAGAGCTGCCAGTCCAACACCGTTATCAGCCACTCCCGGTCCCATAACCTTATCAGGTTGAATGGCAACAGTGTGATCCGTCTTTTCAGGAAATACAGTGTCCATATGAGCACAGAGCAGAATATTTCCCTCTCCTGTTATACCGGGAATGACAGCCAGTGCGTTGGATTTCTCGTCGAAAGAACATTTCTGCAGTCCGTACTCTGTGAACCGCTCGAGAATGAAATCTCTTCTTTTCTCTTCACCGAAAGTCGGAGAGGGAATTTCACTCAACATGACCAGGTTTGCAAGAAAAATATCTTTTAATTCAGATATTTTCTGAGCAGAACTCTCAAGTCCGTCTAAAATTTTATTAAAGTTTTCACTCATTTTATATCCTGTAGCTATTTTCTATAAATATTAAGTTATTGAATGCGAAGAATACAGGAAAAAAAACCTAAGGCTGTTGTAGGGCAATTATATTGGATTTTTGCTTTGTTGAATAATTCAATTTATTTCTTTAATATGTAGAAATGAATAATAAAAATAATTTCACAATATCTACATTGGGGAAATGTTCAGTAAAATCTCCTATGCCTTATTCTAAAGATTCAGAAAGCGGCGGTGCTCGATTTGTCAGCGATGATGAGCATATCCTTTCTGTTAATTCTATGAAAACACAGGAAATGTCTGAACTTTTAAAAAAAGAACTACTTTTGGAAAAAGCAGGTCCCAGAGAGAAAATATATTTTAATCCTAACCACGTTCATGCGGGCATTGTAACCTGCGGTGGATTATGTCCCGGTCTGAATGATGTTATTCGAGCAGTTGTCAGAACATTGTGGTATAGATATGGAGTTAAGCGGATAACCGGAGTCCGGATGGGTTATAAAGGATTTCTTCCTGAATATAACCTTCCTGTAAAAGAACTGAACCCTACCATTGTCGATCACATTCACAACATGGGTGGATCCATACTCGGTTCATCGCGTGGAGGGTCTGATACGGTCAGAATAGTTGACGCTATGGAGAGAATGAATTTGAATATTCTTTTTACAATTGGTGGTGATGGAACACAGAGAGGTGCACTGGCTCTGACAGAAGAAATTAAAAAAAGAAAACTGAACATATCAGTTATCGGCGTTCCCAAAACAATAGATAATGATCTTAGTTATATTCATAAATCATTTGGATTCGATACGGCTGTAGAACGGGCTGTTGAAGCAGTACAGACAGCTCATACAGAAGCAAAAAGTGCTATCGACGGTGTCGGACTTGTTAAAGTTATGGGACGTGAGTCCGGTTTTATCGCCGCTCATACTTCTCTGGCAATCAGCGATGTGAATTTTACATTAATACCCGAGGTCAAGTTTGAGCTGAAAGGGGAGAATGGCCTGTTTAAAAAGCTCGATGAGAGACTTGATGCGAGACATCATGCAGTAATCGTTGTAGCAGAAGGTGCCGGCCAGGATCTGCTTGAGGATTCGGGTAAAACTGATGAATCGGGGAATAAAAGGCTTTCAGATATCGGTAGTTTTTTAAGAGACAAAATTAATGAGCATTTTAAAGAAACTGGTCGTGAATCTTCCCTTCGATATATCGATCCCGGGTACATGATCAGAGCTTCTGCGGCGGCTCCGGTGGACTCATTGTATTGTGCAAGACTTGGTGCCAATGCGGTTCATGCAGCTATGACTGGACGGACGGCTATGTTGATTTCCGAGTGGAACAATGCCTTTGTTCATGTTCCTATAGAGATGGCTGTTTCCGAGAAGAACTCTGTTGATCCTGAAGGGAGTTTGTGGAGGGATGTTATTGAGTCGACTCGGCAACCAAGTCGAATGTTTTGAGTGTAAATATTTATGGTGTAAGGATTTATGTGTTTCCCTCGTTGGGGTGTGTTACCAGTTGTGTGACCAGTAACTAAAAGTTTTTCATGCTGATGATGATATAAATTGAAAAAAGGAGGTGACTGGTTTCTTACAGAAATCTCATTTTGTATTCTCTTATTTGTTAAATTTAACTACTCTTTGCTTTTCAGTTGGATGAGCTCCGCCAATTCTGGGAACCTGATATTAAAGAGTAATAATAGTCAATAATATATTGTTGACAATCTACAATAACCAATATAGTATGATTAAAAATTGAATAGGAGTACAGGAAATGAAGAAAATTTTACTTGCTTTAGTTTTAGTTCTTATTGTTATGACATATGGTTTCGCCAATGGACAGCAGGAAACTGAAAAAACAAAAACAATTGAATTATGGTCATTATTTACAGAAGGGAATCCGATGAATGGTGTTGTCGCAGATACGATAGCACGATTTGAAGCTGACAATCCGAATGTGAAAATCAACCATGTTACAGCAATTGATAAAGATTACAAAACAAAAATGAAAGTAGCCATGGGTTCAAAAACCGAAGGTGATGTTATGTTTACGTGGGGTGGAACAATGTCTCTTTTACCAATGGTGGAAGCGGAAAGAGTTGTTGACCTTTCTCCTTATCTTGAAGCAGATATGGAATGGGCAGATAGATTTTTACCTAGCGCTATGGCTTTTGCGCAATTCCCTGAATACCCCGGTACATGGGGAGTTCCCGTATTTGCCGGTGCCAGTCTTGTCAGTATGAACTACCGAAAGGATATTTTTGCCGAGTATAATCTTGAAGAACCTAAAACATGGGACGAGTTTATCAGTGTTATGGATACTCTTTTAGCTAATGATATTACACCACTTGCACTTGGGAATAAAGTTATGTGGCCCGGATCTTTCTGGTTCATGATTCTTGTAGACCGTATTGCAGGACCTTCTGCATGGGAAAAAGCTTCTGTACCCGGTAGAGGTGGTTCTTTCACCGATGCTCCGTTTATTGAAGCTGGTGAAATGATTCAGGACCTTGTCGACAGAGGATATTTCGGTGAAGGTTACAACAGCCGAAACTGGGAAGCTGGTGATACAAGAACACAGTTATACACCGGTGCAGCGGCTATGGAATGGATGGGTAGTTGGACATTGGGTCAGTACGGTGTTGAACAGCCAGATATGGAATTCGGTTTCTTTAACTTCCCTCCTGTACCTGGTGGAAAAGGTGATGCAAGCAACTCTATCGGCGCTATGGGCGGACTGGAATTTGTTATTACTAAAAATTGTGAATATGTAGATGAAGCTGTTGAGTTTCTCAAGTATGCAGCAGATGATATGACTGTTAAGAATCAGGTTGTCAATGCAAACTCTGTACCTCCAATGTATGGTGTTGAGAACTTCCTGGGAGCAAACCCGCAGATGAAAAATTTCTTTGAGAAAATTGTTGCTCCTGCAGCTAATGTACAGTACTGGTTCCAGGAAGATGTTCCTGCTGAAATCAGCCAGACTTATCTCGATGTAGTAAAAGCGATCTTCGGAGGAGCTGATGTTCGAACAGAACTTCAGAGACTGGAAGATGCAAAAATGCAATACCACAATAGATAATCTGTAAGAGGGCAGCGCTTTCTTCTGGTAGAAAGTGCTGTCTATTTTTAAAATCAAGTGATGGCTTTAAATGAATTCAAATTCTTTACTGAAAAAAAATATAGATAACTTCACAAGTTTTCTTTTTATCGTACCTGCATTGTCTGTCTTTCTTCTTTTCTTTTTATCACCTGTAATCGTTTCCGGTTATTACTCTTTTTTCCGCTGGAATGGAGTCGGGAAAATGAATTTTATCGGTTTGAGAAACTGGATTGAGTTATTCGGTGATGTGGTGTTCTGGAAATCCCTGGCACACAATTTTCAACTATTATTTATGGCTGTAATTGTGCAGTTTTCTCTGGGATTGTTTTTAGCTTTGTTTATTACTCTTAAAAAGGGTAAAGGAATTGATTTTCTTAAAATTTCCTACTTTGTACCTTTCATTTTATCAACTGTATTTGTAGGACTTCTCTGGGGATATATTTTTGCATGGGATGGAATGCTGAACACATTTCTCGATGTATTACACCTGGGAGGACTGAAGCAGGACTGGCTGGGAGATCCCAAAATATCTTTAAATTCAGCCATAATCGCTACATGCTGGAGAAATTATCCATTTTTCATGATCCTGTTTCAAGCTGCTATTGTGGGGATTCCACAATCTCATTTTGAAGTGGCTCAAATCGAAGGTGTATCTAAAATACAGATGTTATTTTTTGTTATTATACCGGGAATCAAACACACTTTTATGAATGCTGTATTGCTGATCATTCTAGGTTCCCTTAAATACTTTGACATCATCTTTGTCATGACGCTGGGAGGGACAAACCATTCGGCAGAACTAATGGCGACCTATATGTACAAAAGCGCTTTTGAAAATCTGAGAATGGGATATGGTTCCACCATAGCAATGGCTATGTTTCTGCTGATGGTGATAATTTCTATAGTCTTTCAGATAATTCGTAAAAGGCGGGATGTGTAATAATGAGAACTATAAAAATTGAAAAGCACACAGAAAATCTATTCAAAATCATTATCTGGTCTCTGGCCTTATTCTGGTTGTTTGTCACCTTATACCCTTTGTTTGTCATGGTGATAAACTCTCTGAAAACCAGATCGGAATATATGATTTCCACAATGTGGGCACTACCGAAAAAAGCGACACTGAATAATTATCTGGTCGTTCTGGAATCGGGATTTATGAGAAGTTATTTCAATAGTTTTATTGTCACTTTCTTTTCACTTGTCTTCATGATTTCTTTCTCTACTCTGGCTGCATACGGATTATCAAAATTGAAATTTCCCGGTAGTAAAACAGTTTATGCAATATTTATTGCAGGAATGATGATTCCCATTCATATAACAATAATCCCGATTTTTAAACTGACACAGAGTCTGCATCTCTATGATAGTCTTGCCGGCCTGGTTGGTCCCTATGTGGCCAGTGCACTGCCTATGGCCATTTTCATTTTAAAGGGATTTATCGATGCCGTTCCCGGCGAACTTAATGAAGCTGCAGAAATTGATGGGGCAGATAAATTTGTAACATTCAGATTGATCATTTTGCCCGTATTGACTCCGGCGATATCAACAGTAATGATCTATAATGCAGTTTACTACTGGGGTGAGTTTCTCTATGCTCTTGTATTGACAATGAGTAAGTCAAACAGAACCATCAATCTCGGATTATGGGCATTTTATGGAGAAAGAGGTGTAGATTTAACTCTGATATTCTCAGCTCTGGCTATCTGTTCAATACCTCTGATAATTGTATACGCCATCTTTCAGGAACGTGTAATCAACGGAATGGTTGCCGGAGCGGTAAAGGGCTGATCTTATACAAACAGCCGGGGAAGAATTTTAAATCCGGCTGTTTTTCATTCGAGGTTATATGAAAATACGTTCTAAGTTTTTTATTCTCATAACAGGCATCTTAGCCGCAGTCGTAATATCGGTTTCCATTTTGGTTTTCAACAGCATTCGTTTAAGAAAGATAGATAAAGAAAGGTCTTTAATGACAGATTTGCTGTTGGCTTATCATGACGTGTCTATCTTAAATGAACATCTCTACAGTAAAGATTTAAAGCAGACTCTCAGCCTGTTTGAGAATACAATTATCCATATGGATGATTTGTTCGGAGATATAAACGAACTTGAACATCTAAGACAACTGAATCCGTCAATTACTGAATCACTGGATATCATTTACACCTTAAAGGAAAATCAGCAGAGTATACTGAATAATATTGTCGATAGATCTCATTTATTAATTGATATATTTTATAGAGCAAGCGGGGCCAACATCAGTTTTGTTATGTCTGACTTGCCCACTAATCCATTTATCGTTAAACAAAAAGAGTATAATGATATTATCGATGAAATGACAGGTGTTAAAAGTATAATAGAATCAATGGAGATCCATCTGAAAGGTAGTATTGATGTTATTGTCAGCCAGAATAAGCTTATTCTGGAAGAAATTGATAATACTTCAGATCGCAGTTTAATCATATCTCTGACTATGGCCTCTTTTTTCATTTTGCTGAGCATTATTTCTGCGATCATCATTACTTCGTCGATTGGAAAATCCATATTTCTGATTCGGGGAGAGGTCTCCAGACTGACAACTGGAGATTTAACAGGTAATTTTGAGACAAAGGGAAGAGATGAAATTGCAGATTTAACAAGTGATTTGAGCCGTTTCCTAAAAAAACTGAAACATTCAATCACAAAGATAAAAGATATATCGAATATAAATTTAACAATTAAACAAAGTTTAATAAATTCAACTGAAGAAACTTCAGCGGCAACAAGTCAGATTAAATCCAATATAGACTCAATTAATAATCAGGTTATTGAATTGGATGGAAGCGTTGATAAGTCAGTAACTTCGATTCAACAGATTCGGAATATAATATCTGAAGAAAATGTGCAGATTCAAAAACAGATTGTTATGGTTGAGCAATCTACAACATCTATCACGCAAATGATCAGTTCCATAAAAAATGTTGTAACAACTACTGATATCAATCTGGAAGCAACCGATCTGCTGGTTTCCATCGCTCAAAAAGGTGGTGAGAAATTGAATGAAACATCAAATATTATTAATGAAGTAAACAACTATATAACAGATATAAAAGGAATGGCTAATTTTATTCAATCCATTTCGCAAAAGACAAATCTGTTGGCTATGAATGCAGCCATAGAAGCGGCCCATGCCGGTGATTCCGGTAAGGGATTTGCCGTAGTGGCCGATGAGATCAGGAAACTGGCGGAAGCATCTTCAAAAAGTTCTAAAGATATATCGATAACGGTGAAGGCTGTAATCGAAAAAATTACAGAAGCCGATGATTCTGCAGAATCAACAACTGTTGCCTTCAACCAAATAGATCAGCAGATACATAATGTAGAGCAGTCTTTTTCAGATATTCATATGAGCATGAAAGAAATGGAAGAGGGCAGTTCCAATATTCTCGGGGCAATGTCCCATCTGAAGGATGTCTCTGTTAATGTTAAAGAAGGATCTATAAATATCAATTCAGCATCGGAAGTAGTTCTTTCCACGATTCATAGTGTTCAGCGGATTTTTTCTGAGACTATGTTCGGAATGAAAGAGATGACAACGGGAATAAATGAGATTCTTGAATCAATGGGGCATCTGGTTCAAATTTCAGCTGATATTCAGGAGATCAGTGGGGAATTGGATGATTCGGTTTCATTTTTCATTCTGCCTGAGAAGTAATTTATTCGCAAGCCATAATACCTCGGAGCTTGCTCCGGGGATGTAGGCTATCCATTCGTCGCGGCTTTGCCGCAACCTTCTCGAACGCAGATACCTCGCAGCTTGCTGCGGGGTTCTTCATTGGATATTTTTTTCTAATAAAGTTAATACAGCTTCTTTATCACCTTTTTCGATAGCCTTTAAAATAGAGCTGTGTTCAATATAACAATCCATTAAATTCTCAAGCCGTGTGTATCTCAGCATCATGCGGTTTACAATGGCCGTCCATAATTCGAAAAGATGTTTATCATCGTGTTTCTGTACGATTAAACTGTGAAACTGCAGGTCATAATCTATAACGGAGTAAATGTTATCACTCTCACAGGCAGATCGAAGATTTTCTACGGTATGTTCCAGATTTGTAAAATCTTCATCTGTGTATGATTCGAGAGTTTCGCCAATGACAAAAAGTTCTATTTGTTTTCTGAATGTAATTATCATTGATAGAACATCTTCTCCGGGATGGGAAGCTACTTTTACACCCACATTGGGTTTTGATATTAAAAATCCCTCTTTTGATAAAGCCTTTAAGGCGTCTCTGATCGGTCCTCTGCTGACCTTGTATTTTTTTGACAACTCGACTTCTTTTAATGCTTCACCTTCAGTCAGATCACCGGTTATGATTTCTCTTCGAATCTGATTGGCAATTTGTTCTGAAATTGTTAGAAATACTGTATTGTTGGTCATAATTTATCATCCTTAATTTGTTATATTCTTTTCCTTCTTAAGTAAAATGTCAATAGAAAAATGGTCTTTGTTAATTGTTGACATGAATACAAGGTACATTTTTATCAAAATCTATTAATAAATATAAGTAAATTGATACAAAAAAATACTAAAGTATGCAATTATGCATGCTATAAATAAATAACCATTCATCATTGCATGAAATATATTGTTGACAATCTACAAAAGGGATGTAAAATGTATTTAATAGCCTAATGAAATCGGCTATAATACTAAAAAGGAAGGAATGCAATGAAGAAAGCTTTTTTAATGATTTCAATGATTTTCCTGAGTATCGCAATATTTGCAGCGGGAAGTCAGGAAGAAAAAAGTACCGGTGGTGAATTATCTGCAAAAGGAGAATTCCCGGTTATCTCAGAACCGATTACAGTAGATATGCTGATTGTCAAAAATCCGCTTGTTGAAGACTACAATACAAATGCATTTGTAAACTGGTTTTCAGAAACTACTAATGTCAATTTCACTTTTGATGAAGTGACATGGGAAGATGAAGAACAGAAAGTAAATCTTTTGCTCGCTGCTCAGGAATATCCTGATGTTATGCTGACATGGGGATTAAATGCTGCACAGCTTGCAGAATATGGTGGAAACGGTTCTTTATTGAGATTGAATGAATTAATTGAAGAGCATGCACCGAACCTCACAAAACTTTTTAAAGAACAACCATGGCTGAAAGCCGGCGTGACTCTTCCCGACGGTGGAATCTATGCATTGCCATGGGCCGAAGAAAACTATCAGACTACTATGCACTGGAGAATGTACGTCTATTCTCCCTGGATTGAAAAATGGGGTGGAGAACCTCAGACAACTGAAGAATTTTATCAGTTTCTCAAATGGGTGAAAGAAGAAGATCCCAATGGAAACGGTAAAGCTGACGAAGTTCCTCTGAATTCGGCAAGGGGCTGGGGGAGTTCTGATGTAATAACATTTCTTATGAACTCATTTGTCTATACAGATTATGATACATACCTCGATCCGAACAATGGTAAACTTGAATTCGCTCCTGTATCAGCTGAGTGGAAAGAGGGTCTGAAATATATTGCAAAACTTTATTCTGAAGGTTTAATTACTCCTGATGCCTTTACGGCACCATATGGTGAGCAGCAGGCAATGGGTGAGCAGGATCCTGCCATTCTGGCAGCCGGGACTGCAGGCTGGATGAATGAGATTGCTGTAAATTATGGTGATAGCGGTAGATATATGGAATACAATACTATGACTCCTTTAGCGGGACCTGATGGTACCCGGTATGCCGTAGTTGAAACTCCTTTTGTTAGAAATATGCTTGCCATAACTGATAAAAGTACAGATCCGGCAGCAATAATTAAGGCTTTCGATATGTGTTATGATCCTGAAGTTGCTAAAAAACTCTATTACGGAGTTGAAGGGGATCACTGGAGAAAAGCAGATACGGGAGAATTGGGACTCGATGGAAAACAGGGTGATTTTATGGTCATTAAACCCAAAGGTTCTGAAGTCCAGAATGAAATGGTTTACAACTTATGGCCATCCTTCAGAAGTGCTGAATTCTTTAACAGTATTGTAACTGATAATCATGAAACAAACCACGAGGCAAGACTTTTGAGATCAGCTCAGTCTTATGCTCCTTATGCAACAAAAGAGGCATTGGGTCCTTTATTCTTCACTGTTGAAGAAATTGAGATCATGCAGGATGAAACAGAAAATCTTCTTGAGTCTGTTAGAAACTGGTCCGCCAGATTTGTCACGGGCATTGACGATATTGATTCTGAATGGGCCAACTATGTGGCTGAACTGGAAGGTCTCGGATATAAAACATATCTCGAATTGAACCAGGAATCCTATAATAGAGCCAGAGGTAAGTAATTCCTTAACTTTTGGTATTGAATGGCGGTCATTTTTACTGCCATTCAATTTTATATCTTTATTCACAAGAATATACATATATACTGCTTACTATATTGCCTGAAATTTAATCTGTTGAAAGGCAAATAAGCGAGAGGACGGTTTTTTAATAGTGAAAAACACTAATAAAATTAAGAGAATTGGTAATTTAAAACAGAACTGGCAGTTATATGTATTGGTTTTATTACCGCTGATTTTTATCATCATATTCAACTATGTTCCTATTTACGGAGCGCAGATAGCATTCAGACGATTCAGCGCCAGAGCCGGAATACTGGGCAGTGACTGGGTGGGTTTAAAATATTTTATCAAATTCTTTCAAAGCCCCATGTTTAAAACAACGATGCTCAATACTATTCTTCTCAGTATTTACGAGATGCTTTTGACATTCCCATTACCGATAATACTGGCCATATTTCTTCATTATATGATGAAGTTAAAATATAAAAGTGTCGTTCAGATGATCACTTATGCACCGTATTTTATCTCGGAAGTTGTTGTTGTCAGTATATTATTTGAACTATTGTCTACAAGGACAGGAGCTGTTAATAATCTGATAAAACTCTTTGGCGGAGAATCTCTGAATTTTCTCGGGAATCCCGAATATTTCAGAATGGTTTATTCATTTTCCTCAGTCTGGCAGATTGTAGGATTCAGTTCTATTGTTTATCTCTCGGCATTGTCCAGTGTCAGTCCCAGTCTGCATGATTCTGCAACAATCGATGGTGCCAATAAACTGCAGCGAATTCTGTATATCGATTTGCCGTCAATCATGCCCATGATCACGATCATGCTGATTCTCCGGGTGGGATATTTCATGAATATCTCTTTTACCAAAGCATTACTGCTCCAGAATCCTCTGAATATCTCTTCATCGGAAATCTTGTGGACATATACTTATAAGATTGCATTCGACAACCAGTCGTCTCCCCAATTCTCCTATGCCAGCGCCATAGGATTAGTTGCAAATATCATCAATTTCTCTTTACTTCTAATAGTGAATTTCGTAAGCAAAAAAACAAGTAAAGTCAGTTTATTTTAGAGGATGTATAAAACTATGAGAAGTTTAACAGTTAAAAAGAAGTTAGATATCGATAGAGTTTTTGATGTCTCTAATTATATCATATTAGGTATTGTTCTTATTGTTACAGCCTATCCGCTCATATATATATTGAGCAGCTCTTTTTCAGGTTATGATGCTTTGATGAAAGGAAAAGTCGTTTTGTGGCCGGTAGATTTATCTCTTGCAGGTTATAAAGCCATTTTCAGTGATTACAGTGTGATAAGAAGTTTTCTAAATAGTGTTTTTATTGTAGTCGTCGGTACGGTGCTCAATGTTTTTCTGACAATAATCTGTGCCTATCCCCTTTCCAGACAGGACTTTTTCGGTAGAAACATACTAATGTTCATCTTTAGTTTCACAATGTATTTTAACGGCGGGATGATACCGACATTTCTTCTGGTGAAAAATCTCGGATTATATAATTCCAGATGGTCCCTGATACTGCCCGGCGCCATAGCCGTATATAACATGATCATTACCAGAACCTATTTTCAGCACAATCTTCCAGGAGAATTCTGGGAATCTGCAAAAATCGAAGGTTGTGACGATTTTACATTTATCAGGAAAATCGTTGTTCCTGTATCAAGACCTATCATAGCTGTCATAACACTATATTATGCGGCTTTTCACTGGAATTCCTGGTTTCAGGCTATGATTTATCTGAAAAATGATGATCTGTATCCTCTTCAGTTGTATTTAAGAAATATATTAGTTTCATTGACTCAGGCAGCTTCTTCCATGGTCGATGCGGAAAATCAGGCTCAAAGAACTAAAATCGTGGAAGTTATGAGGTACTCACTCATTGTCGTAGCCAGCGTACCAATGCTGATAGCCTATCCTTTTGTACAGAAACACTTTGTCAAAGGGATCATGATGGGAGCCATAAAAGGATAATAATTATGAATGATAAAAAGCAAAGTTCCGCAATGAATAGATTCAAGGTTGATGATGGAGAGAATCCCTTTTTCACCTTATTCAGATACAGTCCTGTAAAAGGCCTGGGCCATGAACCGGGAATAGGGCGTCGCGATCCGAGTAATATTATTAAAGTCGGGTATACTTATTATCTCTGGTACACCAGGATCAGCGGAGAAAAACCCGTAGGCGTTCCAAAGTCCAGTGAGACTCGAAGAGCCTATAAGTGGGATCTGGCAGAGATCTGGTATGCAACATCAAAAGATGGTGTGGATTGGAAAGAACAAGGTGTCGCTGTAAAAAGAGGTGAAAGAGGCAGTTTCGATGATCGAAGTGTCTTTACTCCCAATATTCTGGTTGCAGAGGGTAAATACTACCTGGTCTATCAAGCTGTGAAAGCGCCATATGTTCACAGAACAAAAAATGTAGCAGCCATGGCGGTCTCCGAATCGCCGGAAGGTCCATGGAAGACGTTTGACGATCCTGTTTTGGAACCCGATGACAGCGGTGTATGGTTCGGAGATGAACTTGATGAAGAAGTGGAATGGACTAAAGTCGAGACTCCCGGTGCCTGGGACAGCATGAAAATTCATGATCCCGGTTTTCTTGTAAGAGATGGAAAATACTGGCTCTATTACAAAGGACAGCAGATAGGAAAACATCCCTGGGAATCCAAATGGGGTGTAGCAATTGCTGAAAAACCTGAAGGACCCTATATCAAAAGTCCTTTGAATCCCATAACCAATAGCGGGCATGAAATCTGGATGTGGCCCTATAAAAGCGGAGTATGCGCCATGGTTGACTGGGCAGGTCCTGAAAAAAATACTATTCAGTATGCTGAAGACGGACTGAATTTTGAAGTTGTATCAGCAGTGGAGAATATTCCACCCGCAGGAGGCGCTTTTATTCCCGACATTTTTACCGATACGAAAGATGGAAAGGGATTCACATGGGGATTATGTCATCACAGCGATAATGAATGGGACTTTTTAGTTCGATTTGACTGTGATCTGGAACGGGGAAAAGAGAAAGATTTTATTACTGTTTACAATGATTATGCAAAAATTAAAGCTGTATATGCTAACAGAGAACTTTTTTATAAACAGGATTAAATAGATTTGTAGGTCTTTCAAGAAGAGGGCAAAAATTGCATATAAAAGATTGTTAACAATTGACAAAAGACAGTTTGCGGTGTTTAATAATCATATAAGATAAACGGGGTTTAATATGGAAGAGAAATACATAATTACTGATTTGAAAACACAATATTTTCAAGTTCCATTAAGTGAACCATTGGGTGATGCCGTGCATGGCACACATACTCATTTTGAACTGATTACAGCTACTGTTGTATTATCCGACGGATCTGAAGGTACCGGTTATACCTATACAGGCGGTTTCGGTGGAAAAGCAATTTATCAGGTCATAGAGCAAGATTTAAAACCATGGCTCATTGGAAAAGACGGCAGTCAGATCGAAGGATTGTGGGAAGCCATGGGTTGGAAGATCCATTACGTCGGAAGAGGCGGTATCACATCATTTGCCATATCTGCCATAGATATAGCTCTCTGGGATATACGGGCCAAAAAAATAGATCAGCCTTTATGGAAACTTGCCGGCGGAGCTGATAATTCCTGTAAAGCCTATTACGGTGGGATAGATCTTGATTTCCCAATGGAGAAGCTATTATCGAATATTAAAAAACAGCTGGATAACGGACACAATGCCATCAAAATAAAACTGGGAAAAGAAAATCTGTCTGAAGATATAGAGAGGGTTAAAGCCGTCAGGGAACTGATAGGGCCCGATGTCGTATTTATGGTTGATGCCAATATGTCGTGGACTGTTGAAAAGGCCATAAAAGCAGTGAAGGAGCTGGAAAAATATAATATTTTCTGGCTCGAAGAACCGACTATTCCCGATGATCATTACGGAATTGCACAGATTGCCGACTCATCATCAGTCGCACTGGCTATGGGGGAAAACCTTCATACCATATATGAACATAAACATGCCCTGCAGTACAGCAAAATAAGTTTCATTCAGCCCGATGCTTCCAATATAGGCGGTATAACAGGATGGCTCAAAGTGGCAAATCTGGCGGAAGCATACAATATCCCCGTCTGTTCCCATGGAATGCAGGAACTTCATGTCAGTCTACTCTCAGCCATGCCTCATTCGGGATATCTGGAAATTCACAGTTTTCCCATAGATGAATATACGTTTAATCCTGTTGAAGTGACAGAAGGAAGGGCAAAAGCCCCGGATATAGCTGGAACCGGTGTCGTTTTTAACTGGGATAAATTAAATCCCTACAATATTGATTTACATTAAGGAGATAGATAGTGTTAGCAACCTTTTATAAAGGAAACGAAACAATAACGACGGTTGGAGTCACTAATGGCGCTCCCGGAAAAGATGAAGTTCAGGTGAAAATCGCTTTCTGCGGAGTTTGCGGAACAGACCTTCATATATTTCATGGAGTAATGGATCAGAGAGTTTCCATGCCCCATATAATGGGACATGAGTGTTCTGGTGAAATTGCCCAGATCGGTGCAAACGTTAAAGATCTGAAAATAGGGGATAAAGTGGTCGTCAGACCTCTTGGACCCTGCGGTGAGTGCGCCGCCTGTAAAGTTGGAAACAGCCACATATGTTATAACCTGAATTTCCTGGGAGTTGATACGGCAGGCGCCATGCAGTCTCACTGGATAGTTCCCGCCGAAACAATTCACAAAATTCCCGATGACCTGTCACTGGAGTACGCCGCTTTAATAGAACCGCTGGCTGTCGCATGTCACGATGTTGCCAGAGGCCGGGTTGCCGAAGGTGAAAAAGTTGTTGTTATCGGAGGTGGTCCGATCGGTGTACTCGTGGCTCTTGTAGCCAGAAGTGCCGGTGCTGAAGTAGTCATTTCTGAAGTGAATCAGTTCCGAGTGGACTTTGCAGAAAAACTTGGCCTGAAAGCAGTTAATCCCATGGAGAATCCTATAGAGGAATATGTTCTTGAATGGACAGGGGGAGCGGGAGCAGATGTCGTTTTTGAAGCTTCAGCCTCTAAACCCGGTGCTGCAGTCATGACCAGATTGCCTCGTGCAAGAGGGAGAATTGTAGTGGTTGGTATCTTCGGTCAAGCTCCCGAAATTGATCTGAAAGCTTTTTTCTTAAGAGAACTGGAAATGGTCGGCGCCAGAGTTTACGAAAGGGAAGATTATGACAAAGCGATCAGGCTTGCCGCATCAGGGGATCTGCCGCTCAAAGAGATAATAACAAAAATAGAACCAATGTCTGAATTACAGAGAGTCATGACCGAATTGTCCAGCCGTGATTCTAATGCGATGAAGGTACTGATTAACTGTCAGGAACAATAAAGAACCCCACAGCAGAGCTGGATGAGTATTCTGGCTCGACGAATAAAAAATAAGCATCAAATAGGAGAAAAATAATGATATTGGATAAATTTAAACTTGAAGGCAAAGTTGCCATAGTGACTGGTGCGAGCACAGGTCTCGGGCAGGGAATGCTGCTGGGACTGGCAGAAGCGGGAGCTGATATTGTCGGTGTTGATTATGTGGATATGGATGAGACAAAAGCTATGGTTGAGAAACTTGGTAGAAAGTTCCTGGGAATCAAAGCCAATCTAATGAGCAATGAGCCAATTGAGATGATCATAGAGGAAGCTCTGAAGGAATATGGAAAGATTGATATTCTCATCAATAATGCGGGAATTATCAGAAGAGAGGATGCTATCAACTTCTCGGAAAAAGATTGGGACGATGTTATGAACATCAATGTGAAAACTCTTTTCTTTCTGAGTCAGGCCGTGGCAAAACAGTTTATAAAACAGGAAAGCGGTGGTAATATTGTCAATGTGGCAAGTATGTTATCTTTTCAGGGTGGAATTCGAGTTCCATCCTATACAGCGAGCAAAAGCGGCGTAATGGGTGTTACACGACTTATGGCTAATGAATGGGGACAGTTCGGTATCAATGTAAATGCCATAGCTCCGGGATATATGGCTACTAATAATACAGCAGCTTTAAGAGCCGATGAAAAACGAAATGCCGAGATTCTGGGAAGAATTCCCGCCGGCAGATGGGGTGATCCGGAAGATCTGAGAGGAGTCGCAGTATTTCTTTCGTCCGATGCCTGTCGTTATGTTCAGGGATATACTATTGCAGTCGATGGTGGATGGTTGTCCAGATGATGAAAAAAAAGAGATCATTTCCCGCTCAGTACCCTGCTGAAAAACCGGATGATTTGGATTTGAGTCCTGCAATGGAACGGGTCTATGATTATTGGGCAGCCAGGGATGACCGGAATAATGAATTCTTTACAAATTTTAAATACTCGCGCATCACCGGGATCGGTAAAGATAAAGCCGTATCCCGGAGGGATGCTTCCAAGATCATAAAAAATGATGATATTTATTATGTCTGGTATACGAGAAGAGATACGGAGAGCGGTCCAGTGGGAATGGATAAATGCACTGATGAACTTCCCGCTGTGGACTGGGATCTGGCTGATATATATTATGCCACAAGTAAAGACGGCTTTAACTGGCATGAGCAGGGTATTGCAGTTGGCCGTTCTCCTAAGGGTGAATATGGAGACAGATCTGTAACCACTCCCGATGTTCTCTATTTTAAAGAAAAATACTATCTCTATTACCAGTCCTTTACCGGTAAATTTACACCTGATAAAGGTGATTATTGCGATGTGAGTATGGCCTGGTCCGATTCTATTTGCGGTCCCTGGACCAAATGTGAAAAATCTGTTGTCGATCTCGGTTCGGAAGATGAATGGGATGGCGGGGCTATTCACGATCCCTATCCCCTGGTTTATCAGGGTAAAATCTGGTTGATTTACAAGGGGCAGCCTATAAAAAATGGTCGGGATTGTATGGTCAGAGCTCAGGGGCTTGCGATTGCCGAAGATCCACTTGGACCTTATGCCAAACACGATCTCAATCCTGTTTTAAACTCGGGACATGAGACTTGTTTATACCCATATAAGGAGGGGATTGCAGCACTGCTTATTTTTGACGGTCCGGAAAAAAATACCATACAATACGCACCGGACGGTGTAAATTTCGAGCCCAAAGCCTCGGTTCAGCTTCCGCCCATAGCTCCCGGACCATTTTGTCCCGACGCCTTTGCCGATAATGGTGATGGCAAGGGAATATCCTGGGGATTGTGTCATATGGGCGCCAACACTATCTCTCCCGATAGTGAGAGAAAAATTGTAGAACACAGTTCTTTTCTGGCTCGTTTTGACTGTGATCTGCACAGGGATATTGATAGACAGTATTTTAAAAATCCTCATGATCATGTGGGGCGTTTCGGTGAAGATGTTTACTTCCAGGAAAAGATGAAGCTGGAAAATGAAGTAAAAAAACAAATTAGTAATGAAAGTGGTTTGCTTGATAGCAATACCATTCTTTAGGAAACTTGGAGGAAGATAATATGGTTTACGGAATCAGAGACCGGATATTGAGAGTCAATTTAACAACAAAGGAAATATCTGAAGAAAATCCGGGAGAAGCAATATTCAAAAAATATATTGGTGGAAAAACTCTTGGAGCCTATTATCTGAATAAAGAGGTAGATCCGAAATGCGATCCTCTTTCTCCCGAGAATAAAATAATTGTAACTCTCAGCCCATTGACTGGGGCACCTATTCCGGGAACTTCCCGTTTTTCAGTTCTCTCCAAATCTCCCATCTCCGAAGCTTTTGGAGATGGAGAAGCCGGTGGTTTTTTCGGTCCTGAATTGAAATTTGCCGGTTTCGATGGAATTATTGTTGAAGGGAAGTCTGATTCGCCCTGTTATCTTTCAATTATTGATGATGATATTCAAATTAAAGATGCATCCCATCTATGGGGAAAACACACGGGCGTTGTAGAAAAGCTGATTCGAGAAGAAAATGACCAACCGAGAATGAGAGTTCTTCAGACAGGTCCTGCGGGAGAAAACATGGTTCGTTTCGCGGCTTTGACCAATGAGCTTAAACACTGGAACGGTCGATGCGGCCATGGAGCGGTATTCGGTTCAAAAAACCTCAGAGCGATCGCGGTTAAAGGCTCCAGTAAAATAGTAATGAAAAACGGTGATGTTGTTAAAGAATATATCAAAGAGTTTTCCGGAAATGCCAAACAAAGTCAGGCACTTAAAGATTTCGGTAATTGCGGAACTTCCGGTTTAGTGGAAATTTTGAGTGATATGGGGATTCTTCCTACGGAAAACTTCACCAAAGGTTCTTTTGATCATGCCAAAGACATTGATGGTATAAAAATGAACAATGATCTACTGGTTAAAAGAGAAAGCTGTTTTGCCTGTCCCGTCCGTTGTAAGAGAGTTGTGGAATCAAAAGATAAAAATATGCCTATCGACAAAGATTACGGCGGTCCCGAGTATGAAACTTTGGGAGCACTAGGTTCAAATTGTGGAATTAAAGATATCAAAATTGTCTGCAAGGCCAATGAATTGTGCGGACGATACGGTATGGATACAATCGGTGCCGGCATGACTATTGGTTTTGCCATGGAGTGTTATCAGAAAGGTTACCTTACAAAAGAAGATACAGGAGGACTGGAGCTGAAATTCGGTGATGGAGAACTTCTTCTTCAGTTGCTGGAAATGATCGGTGAGCGTAAAGGTTTCGGTGATGTTCTGGCTGAAGGGAGTTATCGTTTATCTGAAAATCTCGGAGAAGAGACAAAAGCTTTCAATATGACTTCAAAAAAGATGGAATTTGCCGCTCATGAACCGCGTGGAAAATGGAATGTCGGTCTTGGATATGCTGTTTCACCCAATGGTGCTGATCATGTTGTGGTTGAACATGACCACGGATTTATCGGAGAGCCGGATATTACAGATGATAAACTCAGTGGTGATCTGATTTATCCACTTTTCAAGTTCGGAATCAGAAAGCCTATAGATCCCCTAAGCCTTGATAATGAAAAACTCAGGTTATTTGTTGTTCTGCAGAAACTCTGGTGCATATGTGATACGCTCGATGTCTGCATATTCCTGGCAGCCCCAAGTAGAAGGTTCTCTTCAGTTGAAGATCTGCTTAATGCTCTGAATAATATAACCGGATGGGATCTGAGCCTCATTGAACTGATGCAGGTAGGGGAGAGAGCTACTGTTCTTGCCAGACATTTCAATGCTCGATGCGGGATTACATCAAAAGATGAAACACTTCCCGAACGTTCCTTTGAGCCGCTGGAAAATGGACCCCTGAAAGGTGTGGCCATAAACAGGGATGCTTTTGAAAATGCAAAAAAACTATATTACCAGATAACAGGAATGGATAGCGAGGGAAGACCTTTAGATGGTAAAATGATTGAAATGCAGCTTGAAGAGCTGATGTAGGGAAAATATGATAAGTATCAGTATTTCTGCCACAGGTAAAATAAAACAATTTATCTCTGAGGAAAAAGTGATTCAAATAAGTGAGGATCGCCAGCTGAATGATTTAAAACTGGATGTCGGTATCCCTTCAAATCAAGTCTGCGGTTTCATGGTTAATGGTTCCATTAAAAGAGGTACGGATACTCTATGCGATGGTGATGATTTGAAATTCATCATGCTGGTAGGTGCCGGATGAATCTGGAACGCTATTCAAGACAGAAGGAAGTTCTTGGATCAGAGGGACAGGATAAGCTACTCAATTCCAGAGTATTGGTCATCGGTACAGGGGGATTGGGTTCTTCCGTTTTATACTATCTGACAGCATCCGGTGTCGGAACAATTGGGATCGTTGATAAGGATGAGCTCGAGATATCAAACTTAAACCGTCAAATCCTTCATCGGGAAAAATCTTTGGGAAAAGATAAATCCCAATCTGCAGGAAGATCTCTTCTTGAGTTTAATTCGGAATTGAAGTTGAACATAATATCGGAGAAACTGGATAAAGCTCTTGCAGAAAGTTTATTTCCCGATTATGACATAATCATAAATTGTGTTGATAATTATAATACCAGGAAGATAGTCAGTGAAATAGCGGTAAAATTTAACAAATCTGTTGTGGAAGCCGGAATAGAAATGATGCATGGTTTTGTTCAAATTATTATTCCCGGAGAGACAGCCTGTTTCAATTGTTTTAACCTTGAAGAGAAAGAGATAAAAAGGCAGGTTCTCGGTGCCGCGGCAGGAATGATCGGTTGCATGCAGAGTCTGGAATGTATCAAAATCCTCACAGGGAAATGGGATAAAAGTTATAGTTATATTTCTATGGATTTTAATGATTACAAAACAGATCGAATATTTCTGTCACCTGCTTATTATTGCTGCGGTTGTAAGTAACCAAAATGATGAGATTTTAAGTGTGACCATTTATGTGACCACTAACCTGACGCTTTATGACGTCCTATGTGTCAAAAATCACCTGAAACCTCGAAAATCCACACTTTCTGACGTCTATTTACGTAACATGAGCAGCGAGACTCGCAGCTGCGAACAATAAATAGATGTAAGCGAAGCGCGTCTTTTTTTAAGATAATATCATATTGTCTTGCAGGGGCGAACAAACACAGGACACGAAGTGTCTGTCGTAATAGAGTCGACGAGGCAACCAAGTCGAATGTTTTGAATGTAAATGCTTATGGTGTAAAGAATTTGCTTGTGATCGTGTTGGGGTGTATTACCAGTTGTGTGACCAGTTAGTGTTCTTTATGTTGAACACTAAAAACTTTCCAACATTAAAAAATCATATAAATTGATATGTTTAACACCTTCAATGTTATCTTGAAAATGCTCATCCATCGAAATTACATACTTGGGGTAATGATCCCGGATTGCCAATAATGGATCAAATTCTCTGGAAACAGTTTTTTCGCTATCCATTCTGAAAGTCACCTGTATATAAATCTTTTCATTTTTTTTCTCTGCAATGAAATCTATTTCTTTGTCTCTGAGTTTTCCTATATAAACGTTATAACCTCTACGTACAATTTCCAGATAAACGATATTTTCCAGAATACCGGATATATTTCTATCTCTATATCCAAATACGGCATGCTGTATTCCCTGATCTGCCAAATAAAATTTCTCTTGAGTCTTTAATATTTCTTTCCCGATCACATCATATCTGCTGACTCTTGATATTACAAAAGAGCTTTCAAGCGCATGCAAGTAATTGTAAACAGTATTTAAGTCTACTTTTCTAAACTGACTCTTAAAGTAATCAGAAATATTTTTCGCGGAGAAAGTATTACCTACATTATCCATCACAAACTTCATAATTCTATTAAGCAGTTCCACATTGCGAATTCCGAATCTTTGTACAACGTCTCTGAGAATAATAGAATCATATATATCATTGATTACCATATAGGCTGAATCATCATCATAATCAGATATATGGATTGCGGGAAATCCTCCCCGTCTTATATAGTGCCAAAGTAAATCATTATTACCTATAGGAGCTTCAATACGGCTTATTTTGTGAAAATTGATCATTTCTTTTAGAGATAAGGGGTATATACTTATTTCTATGTAACGTCCGGTAAGAAGTGTGGATAGTTCTGATGAAAGCAAATTTGAATTCGATCCGGTAATATAAATATCTGCATTTAAGTCTACCAAAAATGAATTAATAGCTCGTTCCCATTCGTCCACCAACTGAATCTCATCGAAGAAGAGATAAACTCTCTCTTCGGGTTCACATCTTTCTATGATATGACTATGTAACTTTTTAGAATCCTGAATATCATAATTTATCATGCTTTCAAAATTCAGATAGATTATCTGATTTTTTTTAATGCCACGATTAAGAATATCTTTTTGAATAAGTTTTAGTAATGTGGATTTGCCCGATCGTCTGATCCCGGTGATTACTTTGATCATTGGTTTATCAATGAATTTTTCTATTTGATTATTATAGTAGAGCCTATCTATCATACAGCCACCTTATTCTGTGGATTATTATATCCTAAAATAAAGTATTTTACAATGTATTATTTAGGGGTATATCCATAAATACTTTGTATTTATGAAGAGTTTTTCTGTCAAATACAGTTTTTGTCATGAATGTGAAAATTAGCTTATCTCAACAAATTTATGTAAACTTATTTTGGGTTTTGTATTGATTTGTAATCTTCAAAATTTAGAAATAGAAAATTCAATGTGACCATTTATGTGACCACTTACCTAACGTCTCATGATGTCCTATGTGTCAAAAATCACCTGAAACCCAGAAATTCCGCACTTTCTGACGTCTTATTACCTAACATGTGTGAAGGTCGTAATAGAGTCGACGAGGCAACCGAGCAGGATGTTTTAATTTTAAGTCTTTATGGAGTAAGGGATTAGGTTATTCTTGTGTTGGGGTGTGTTACCAGTTGTGTGACCAGTTGTGTGACCAGTAACTTATTATAAATGACTTTCATCTAATAATTTATGTCCCTCAAAAACACTAATGATTTCTATTGTCTCTAGCGATTTCAACAAGATCTGACTGGGCTTTTCGTGTCCATTTGATCTACATTCTTAATCCAGTTTGCCAAATCCAGATTCTAATTCAGCTATTAACTCTTCATCAGAAAGGATTCTGCCTCTTTCCCCCCATCTATCAAAATCTTCCGGCAGTGTCGAGTGATCAACACTGATGAAATATTTTATTTTTTCTCTTTTACCTGCAGCAATTACGATGACTAACAACTCATCTTTTACAATGAGCAGCATTATTCTATATTACATTGACTATGTGAAATATAATTATTTATTTTACCTTTACTTTATGATTTTAAATTGATTTTTTATGTTTTACTTTATGTCGTATTATAACTATAATAATTTATACTTCATATAATAAGGTGAATAATTTGTTCTATCGAAATATCCTAAAAGAATTGGGCAAATGGAAAAAAGGATTAAATAGAAAACCACTCGTTTTGAGAGGCGCCAGGCAAATTGGCAAAACTACGGCTGTAAGACTGTTTTCCGAATCCTATGATCAATATATTGAGCTGAATTTAGAAAAAAAAGATGACCGATCGCTGTTTGAAAGGGAATTGACAGTTGGTCAAATTATGGAATCTCTGGCACTTAAAAATCGAATTACTTATAACTCAAAAACGACATTGCTGTTTATTGATGAAATTCAGAATTCAGAAACTGCCGTAGCTTATTTACGCTATTTTTATGAAGAATTGCCTGAAATATATGTTATAACCGCAGGTTCTCTATTGGAAAGCCTTATTGGTAAAAGGAAAATAAGCTTTCCTGTAGGTAGAGTAGATTACCTCTATATGTATCCATGTTCTTTTTCAGAATTTCTTGGAGCAACAGGAAATGAACAATACCTTCAATACCTGGAAAAGCTCCCTTTTCCGATGCATCTGAATGAAAATATGCTTGAATTATTCAATCGGTATATTCTGGTAGGTGGCATGCCTGAAGCAGTTGCTCAATATGCATTAACCGGAAATATAGTTGACTTACAGGGTATCTTTAGAAATCTAATTATCGCTTATCTGGATGATGTTGAAAAGTATGCACCGAGAGACAGTATGGTAAGAATTATTAGGCATATTATCAATACGGCACCATTTCAATCTGGAAAGAGGATAAAGTATCAGGGATTCGGGAATTCTGATTACGGCTCACGAGTTATAAGCGAAGCCATGGGAATACTCGAAAAGGCATTACTTATTGATACTATTCGTCCTACTACAAGTCTCAGCCTTCCAATCCAGCCGGACTTGAGAAAATCTCCCAAAATCCAGTTTCTTGACATAGGAATATCAAACTTTATGGCTGGATTACAGTCACAATTGGTAACATTACAAGATTTTTCAACCATTGAAAGGGGGCGTATTGTAGAAAATGCCGTATATCAGGAAATGAGAGCTCATGGATTTAATTATGGCAATAATTTATTGAATTTCTGGATTAGAGAAAAAAAACAATCCAATTCAGAAATCGATTTTGTCTTCCCGAAAGATGATAAAATAATTCCAATTGAAGTTAAATCCGGCAGCAGCGGCAGATTGAGATCATTGTCTGTTTTTATGGATCAGGTCGATCATGATTACAGTATTCGTTTATATAGTGGAGAATTAAAATTAGATTATGTAAAAACACTGACTGGAAAACCCTTTAGGCTGTTAAATCTTCCATATTTTCTTGCCGGGGAAATTGAAAACTATATTGATTGGTTTATCAATAGAGAAAATGAATAATTATTTAGTTGGTAATTTCTCTCTCAGTTAAACGAAGTTACAGAGTTGTCGATCTGAATTTTTTCTTTTTTATATTTAATAAAATATCAGATCTTAAAAATCCCAATACGGTACGGATGAGGTGTCAGTCCCTCTCTTTTGTGAAATAAACGGACAAAATAGGAGGAATCTTCCCCTTTTAAACCGTCAAGAATGATTTTGATCTTCTCTTCAGTATTGAATTGTCTACTAGTCTTCCTTTTAATATCTCGAACTACACTGTCTGGTGAAATACTCTTTGTGGCTATAATGCCTCTCCTAACAATTACAGTTTAACTGTAGCTAAGAGAAATTGCTAAAGTGTCCGAAATGCTCTGATGGGAAACAAATAAGTTATTAAAGAATCAATATTCAATAACAAAGGTTTCAGTAAATCATTTTCTATCATAAAACTGTAGGCATGTCTTGAAAAATGTCTGAATCCCATCAATTCTCGTAGATCAGTTTCCAAAATAAATGAAATTAATTTTTCTTCTTTACACGAAATCAATAAATCAGAATGCCATGATGTGCTACTGGGCAATTTTACTTGTTTACTTTTAACCAACATAAGTAATACTTTTTCAAAACCGTTATATATTGATTGCATAGATGATGCTGCAGCACGTAATTCTATAGGATCTAAATCAGCGATCTCAATTTTCTTAGATAGTATTTCTATAATTTTACTTTCTTTTGAAATCTGAGTTAATTCATATTTATATTATTAAGGATTTTGTTTTTGTCAGGAGACACGTTGTAAAGTTCCGGTTTTCATTAATTTTTTCGAAAAATCATTATTATAATCTAGGCCAACAAGATCAAATGGATGGCCTAATATTCTCAGTAATTCACCATAGACTTGAAAGTACTTTTCTTTTTTTAATCCCCGAACTGCTAAATCAATATCAGAAGAAGAATCATTAGTATTTTCAGCAAGAGAACCAAATAAGTATATTTCAGTACATCCTTCCTGTTTTAATAGCTTCAATGCTGTATCAATATCATATTTATATTCTTCAGGGATAATTATTTTCATATCGTTAGTTTATAACTTAAACATGTTCTTGGCAAGAAAGAGAAAATTGACTGATAAGAATTAAATCTCAGGGAAATAATTCCAGTGTGACCATTTATGTGACCACATACCTGACGCCTTATTACGTCTTATGTGTCTGAAATCACATAAAACCCTATAAATCAGCACTTTCTGATGTCTATTTACGTAACATGTGTGAAGGACATAATAGAGTCGACGAGGCAATCGAGCAGGATGTTTTTAGCGTAAATGATTGTTGTGTTGCATAAATTACTTTATTTGTAGATAAGATTTCATTACGGCGGTAAGGATTTTTAATTCCTTCTTTTTTAATAAGATCTATTACTCTTCCCAAATGTTTTTGAAAATCTTCTTTTATATGTAAAATATCGGAAAAGCTATATTGATGTTTGAAGGAGCTGGGGGCTTGAGGCCTAAACTGATACAAACTTTACTTGAGGAATGTACACAAATCAAAGCAAAACGTTTATTCCTCTGGTTGGCAAAACGTCAGAATCATCAATGGTATCATCATATTGACATTAGCCAAATCAATTTGGGATCAGGAAAACGGCAGATTATTAAAAATGGTTTTCTCGATAAAGATTTTATGATTTCTGTACCAAAGGAGGATTACTTTGGACAGACAACATCCAAGAGATCTCTTCGATGTTACACAACTCCTTGATAATGAAGGAATTTCATCATCATTGAAGGAAACATTTATATAGTTTGTGATATAAGTACTAGGATTTACTACAAATCAGTTCTATTTATAGGATTTTGGATAATCAGTTGCTCCATGGACAATTCTGTAAATAAAGATTGTCTTTTTGATAATTTTGTAAATGCAAATATAATCTCCACAAACTAATTTTCTGTAATTTTGTTCCAGTAACAGTAGATCAGGATGTTCTGAACCAGCAAAAGGTTGATCTTCAAGAGTCTTTATTGTGTTAAGTAAGCTATCAGTTATCTGTTCTGCTGATTTTGGCCCGACCATTTTAAAATGATATTCAGCTATTCTCTCAATATCCTTAAACGCGGGAGCAAGGATTTCAATTTTACATTTTGGCACTTGAATATATCTCTTTTAACCGATTTTTCATTTCATTAATTGTGTATGTTTTTTCACCTGAGAGTCGTGATAGTTCTGCTTCCATTATTGCTTCACGATGTTTTAAGATTTTTTCACGTTCTTCAAATGCTTCAATACTCATAACGACTAAGTCACCTTCTCCATTTTTTGTAATGAAAATAGGTTCCTGAGTCTGATGAGCAAGAGATGAGATATTTCCATAATCATTTCGTAAAGTTGTAGATGATTTTATTTGCATATTTATCTCCTAAAGAATAATTGTGATATTATTCTGCCTTTATTATAGCATTATTATGGTATATTTACAATAAAGATGATTTTAAAGAAATCAACAATAATAATCCAGTGAGACCAGTTAGTTCTAATCTAGTTCTAATCTAGTTCTACATTAGAGGTCTTTTTTGAGGATCCTCTGCCAGAAAATTGAAGACTCTACCTATCAAATATTATGAATATAGAACAAAACAACCTATTAAAATATCTCTATCTAGACTCAGGGAAAACAATAGAATCTGGAAAAACTCTCATATTTCTGGATGAAATTCAGCGAGCACCGGAAATCTTTGCAAAACTGCGTTATTTCTATGAAAAACGCAATGATATACATCTAATAGCAGCCGGTTCACTTCTTGATTTTGTATTAGCCGATCACACCTTCTCCATGCCGGTGGGAAGGATTGAATATCTTTATATGGGGCCTATGGATTTTCTGAGAACTTATATGACCGTAGGTGGAATGCCCTCAGCCCTTCGTGAATATATTGTATCGGGATCTATAAGTCAGTGTGAAATGGAGCTCAGCTCTATACTGAATACATACGGGGATGACTTCTCTAAGTATGGTAAAAAGGTTAACTCTCTCAGACTTAGAATGGTTTTGGATAAAGTGCCTGGAATTGTTGGAAAGAAAGTGTAGTTCGAGATATTTTTTATTTCTGTTCATTTCAGTAACCTTGTAGCATAATATCCTTCATGATTGATTATGTTCAGCCTCACAATCCCGATGATCGCATAATAAACAAAGCTGCAAAGATATTGTCAGATGGTGGTATTGTCGCTTATCCCACAGACTCAAGTTGGGCGATTGGTTGTTCGAGCGAGTCTTCAAAGGGACTGGAACGGCTATCCCGGTTGAGAGAAGATAGAATGACGAAGTTTTCACTCATCTGTTCCACCATCAGTCAGATGAGTTCTGTAGCTCATGTTGATAAATATAGTTTCAGAATCATTAAACAGTCCACTCCCGGCCCCTATGTCTTTGTCCTTAAATCCGTACGAAAAATAGAGAAGAAGATCGGTGTCAAACGACCGGAAGTAGGCCTCAGAATCCCTGCTCATGAGATTCCAATACGTCTAGTCAATGCTCTTGGTGTTCCCTTGTATTCCATTACAGCCAGTAAGGATATGATTGATGTCTATGGAGAAAATGCGGAGTATCCCGAAGAAAATCTGATGGAGTGCGGATGGGAACTGGAAGATATCAGAGGTATTGATCTGATCATTGATTCCGGGGAATCTCTTGAAAAACGTCTTTCCACTGTTTTGCGCATTAAAGACGGTGAAGTGGAAGTTCTGCGACAGGGAGGATGATACTGCTCCGGCTCAGACTAGCTCGGAACCTTTATTACAAACCGAATCCCATCTTCCTGTTTGTTGGTACATTCTATAGTCCCCATCAGCTTCTGAGTAACCAGGTTGTAGACGATGAACAATCCCATACCGGGACTTTTGTTTCCACCTCGGGTGCTAAAAAAAGGATCATAGATTTTCTTTATCAGATCCGGAGATATGCCCGGTCCATTATCTTCATAGGTGATAATCAGTGTTTCTCCAATGTATTGAACATCCAGACAAATACTGACAGAGGGAGAATCAGGAGAACCATGAATAACGCTGTTCTCAACAAGTTGTACCAGAATCTGGGAGAATGCACCGGGATAACTGTTTATTCCAATATTTTCAGGACAGGTCAGTTTAACTGTAATGAGATCTTTCCACCTGTACTTGAGGCTAATTAACTGTTCCTCAAAGAACATATTCATCAATATAGTTCTCTTCTCTCCGATAGTTTGATCAATTGAAATATTTTTAAAATTGGAGACTAAGTCGGCAACTTTTTCCAGATTTGTCAGTATCAAAGGCAATCCTTTTTTTAGCACAGAAACCAGTTCGGAAAGAATTCTCTCGCTTGGATCATCATCATTATTCATTAATTCTTCACAACAATTTTCCAGATAACTGGCAGCTGTAAGACTTATACCAAGTGGTGTATTGATCTGATGGGCTACTCCTCCTGTCAGATTGCTTAGAGCTGCAATTTTTTCTGATTGTACAAGCAGATCACGGGTTTTATTCAGTTCTATAATAGATTCCGATAGATTATTGAGTAACCTGAACTCTTCAAAAAAAGCACCCAGAAGCAACATTAGTGATTGATAAAGGTCTCCGTCAAGAGGTCCCATCTCTAACAGAGCCAGTCCAAAATGAGTCTGATTAAAGAAAATAGGAAGAACAATCAGGGAATAGCGTTTCCCCTGATCTGTATTCAACATGTTCTTCAATTTACCGATAGGAATGTTTCTTTGAGGAAATAAATTGGAATTGCTCTCCTGATAATCCATATATGGTTGGAGTATTACATTGAGATCAATCTTATCAAGACTTTTGAAGGGAGTTTCATACAGTAATATCCTGCACGAGGGAATTTCCAGTCTTGCAAGACCCTCAGAAAATACCTTCAAAAAAACTTTCCGGTTTATATCCGGATCCGGAGCGGCAATCAGTTCCGACCTCATTCGGCTAATTAACTGCTGATAACGGGTTTTTCTACCGAGCCTTATCAACGCTTCGCTGGAATCTGAAAGAGAAGTTCCTCCTCCATCGCCTACTGAACACCCACAGGATTCTCTATAAATCGGTTGTCCTTTAAAGGCCGTTTCTTCTGGGATAGATTTTCCATCTATCATTTGAACTATCAACTCAACTGAATGATAACCCATTTCATAAAAAGGAGCCCCGATTGTTGAAAGAAAGGGGTGAGAGAAGATATCCTGGGGAATATTGTCATAACCGCAAACAGCCAGGTCTTCGGGAATTTTCACACCCAGACGTTTCATAGCTTTTATAAAGTAGATGATACGAATATCATTGAAAGCAACTACGGCTTCAAGCTTTTTCCCGAATTGTGAAAACCACCGGGAAAGTCGTTGAATTTCGGGTTCTTCTTCTTGAATGACAATAGGCGGGACTATCCATTCCGGTTGAATAGACAGTCCCGATTCCTCCATGGCATCGAGGTATGCCTTATAGCGTTCCATCTCTGCTGTGTGATTTTCAGCACCCCGGATATAAGCGATAGAACGGTAGCCATGGTCATCAATCAGATGACGGATAAGAGATTTCAGAGTAGTATAACTGTCCATCCGGATTGATGGTATTCCGGAAACACTATGTTCTAAAGAGATTACAGGAAGAGGACTAAAGGAATGAATAAACTCCGCAAGAGTTTTATGTGATACAAATTCATCCAAACCGGATGACCAAATTATTAGACCATCAAGATTCCGGTTATCTGCGAGCTTATACAGAATGTTGCGCTGAGCTTCACCAGGAATACTGCTATTGAGACGGCCACCTGGCAGGATACTGATATTTACATCCAGTTCCCGTGCTCCATCGAGAATCCCCTTCAGTTGAATATCCTCCCAGGGGAGGTGAAGAGACGGATTGATAAATCCTATTGTTTTTCGAGGACTTTTATTGTTTTGATTCATTTTGACAGTCCATGGTATTCATTATGTACGAGATTTCCCCAGGACACAACGTTCATAATATTTTATTGTTTTGAACGTATTGAGGAAGGAGATAAATGGGTGATTTCTTTAAATTTTCGTGAGAAGTGATAGGGATTTTTAAATCCAAGAGCAAAAGCCGTTTCTTTCACAGTTAATCCCGATGTCAGCATTTTAACAGCTTCTTCCATTTTTAACTGGAAATAGAATGTCATGGCTGGTTTGCCGCTGATCTTTTTTATCTTCTGCGATAAGTATTTAGGCTCTAAAAAAAATCTTTCTCCCAGTTCTTCCAATGTGTGTTTTTTTCCGAGTTCACCCTGTATAATATTCGCTAATTGTGTTCTTATATTTTCCTCAAGATTCTGGACATGGGACTGCCCCAATATTGACTCTTTGCTGTTATTCTTATCTATATCCATATTATTTATAGCCAGAAGTAGTGTCATAATCTCAGATATCTTTTTTTCAACTGGTTTATCGGGATTTATATCTTCATTCCAAAAATTTTTCAGACCAAGGATTTTTGCATTAAAGGGTGTATTCACATGGTTGCGGAATATTGGTAAAAATCCTGAATAATAGGCATTGTAATAACTGGTTTGTTTTTTTTTACTGGCATCCCACATAATGTGCTCTTTTCCCGGTTCCAGTAGAATCCCGTGACCCGGTGGAAGATAATACTCTTTGTCACTGCCGATACAGACTCCTGTAAGCCCTTCCAGGCAGATCATCAGTTCTTCCCATTGGGGATGGAAGTGCCCTTTGAAAGTCATCAACTCCCTGGATGTAATTCTCTTCTCTTTTACTTCACCAATAAAAACCATAACCCACTATATCATAAAACTTGAAATCAGATATTCAATTCTTCCATTCAGATATGGCGGATTGCAATTAGCAAGGATAGGATAATATCAGATTAAAGGAGTTGATTATGTCGTTTTCCCTACAACCTGAATATGAACAAATAAAAAATAGATACCATGCCTTCTGGGTACAGGAAGTTATCGACCGGCCGCTGGTTTCAATAGTAATACCTGTTGAGAATCCCGAGCCGATTCCTCAAAAGATTTACACCGACTTTAAGAGCCAGTGGCTCGATGTCTCTTTCAGGGCTGAGCAAATCGATATTGAGTTATCAAACCAGTTATACCTGGGAGATGCCCTTCCGACTACTTTTCCCAATATGGGCCCGGAAATTTTCAGTGCCTGGTGCGGTTGCGGTTATCAGTTTGGTGAGACCACTACATGGTCTGAATCCTGCGTACATTCATGGGAAGAAGATTACAATAAAATTTCTCTTGATATGAATCATCCCTATTTAAAAGCAACTTTGGATTATACTAATGCACTTCTTGAGAAAGGGAAGGGGAAGTTCATTGTCGGCCTGCCTGACTTTCATCCGGGAGGAGACCATCTAGCTGCCATGAGGGATCCCTCCCATCTGGCGATGGATATGATAGACAATGTCCAATGGCTGAAAAAAACTCTCCACGCATCATATCCTGATTTCCACAAAATATATGATTTGTTCTATGGAATCCTCAGGACTGCAGGAATGCCGATCACTTCGTGGCTCGATCTGATTTACGAAGGTAAATATTATATTCCCAGCAATGATTTTTCCTGTATGATCAGCCCGGATATGTTTAATGATATGTTCCTGCCGGGAATCATTGAGGAATGCCGTTTTCTCGATAAGAGTATTTATCATCTAGATGGACCGGGCGCCTTGAAGCATCTCGATGTTCTTCTGGATATAAGGGAACTCGATGCGATCCAGTGGGTTTGCGGTGCGGGAAATGAGGATTTTAAACGGTGGATTCCCATATATCAGAAAATCCAGAAGGCCGGTAAGAGTTTGCAGATTCTGGAGCTGAAAATTTCTGAACTGGATTTGATGTTTGAAAATCTCAACCCCGAAGGCGTTTATATAAAAGGGATCAAAGGTGTTGATGATAGGGAAACAGCAGAAAAAGTTCTGAAAAGAATTGAAAGGTGGAGGTAGGATTTCCCTCTATAAATTATTCAGCAAATTCCAGACACCTTTTTCTGAAATGCTTATAGTTCTCTAAAGAAACCTCTTCGGGAACACCATGGTCACAGGTGGGTATATAACCGCCTCTTTTTTTCATTACCGGAAATATCCGGTCTACCATTTCATCGATCTCTCTTTTCCCCGCAGCAAGAATTCTTTTATCAATTCCACCACTTAAAACAAGGTCGGGATATCTCTTTCCGATCTCAACCACATCACAACCGGAAGCGACCTCAAAGGGGGACATGATATCCATTCCCAGATCTTTGTAGAGAGGGATAACCGGTTCCGCATGGCCATCAGTATCAACCTGAAAGTATAAATGTCTTGTTTTATCAATTTTCCGGGATTTCATATTTTCAATTAATCTACTGTAATAGGGAAATAAAAATTCTTTGATCATATCCGGCGATATGAGGGAGCCATGGTTGTAACAGATATCTTCTCCGATGAATAACTCATCAATCTCTACCTCTTGCTGATGGCGGGCGATGACCGAGTCTGCCAGGTTGAACCATGTTTCCATACAGCTGTGGATCAGTTTCGGATTGTCGTAAAACTGATATAATAATGCTTCCGGTCCCATCAGGCTTCTCAGGTACATGTATCCGCCGACCAACCTCTGGACAATCATGCGGCCTTCGGACTCGGCGATTTTAGCTTCTTTGACAGATGACTCGATTTTCGACTGGCGGATAGGAGTTTCGGGATTCATTCTCCATTGGCATAATTCTTTCCAGCTGTTCAAATCTTTTACAGGGTGGTCTACATATTCGGGCATGAACCCCGATCGCCGTCCTTTGAAACAAAGAACATGTCTTCCGGCGAAATCCTGGACAAGTTCATGGGGGCCTCTGTCTTCCAGGATTTTTTCTTCAAACTGAGGTTCAAATCCGGCTTCACACCAGCCCAGTCCTTCCAGGGCAAAATCTCCCGGTACATCATATCCGAAGAGTTGTTCTAAATCGGCATTTTTCGGCATGCCCTGTTCTTCCCATTTTTCCAGACAATAATAACCGAACTCCTTCTGATAGAACGGTGCTCCCGGTTTTATCGCATAAGTATCTCTGAGTTTTTTTGCGCTGGGGATCATTTTTTTATGTGACATCTTAACCTCTTTTTGATTTAACTAATTGTATTTTATAGAAATTAATAACCAATTATTTATCTAATTAGGAGAATGTTTTATACTTTTCGGCAATTTGTGTTAAAATCATCAAATGGACAATGATTTCGCAGTTCTAAAATCAACCATCAATCAGCCAGTAATATCCATTAAAGCCTTATGGAAGGTGGAAGCGGATTCCAGATATGATGTGTATAAAGGATTGCAGATCGTAGATGGAGATGTATTCTGGAGAACTTTGAACGGGGAAGGCAAACTTGTTTTAAAAAACGGGCAGTCTTTTATTTTAAAAGAAAACACTTTATTAAGAGTTAAAAACGTAGATATTGCAAGATATAATTGCCTGGGAAATCGATGGCATTTCTGGTGGTATAACAGCCTTGTTGATAACCACTTAAATATTCCTGAATATAAGGTTATTCCAATGGATTTTGACAGTTATGAAAGAATAAATATGGAAGGTATATTGAACAATTTAAAATCACCCTTTTCCTATTCTCATGAAATTGCCAATGCTGATTGCCTGAGTTTGTTTTTGCGTTGGGCCGGGAAAATCCATAAAAGCCCGGCTATTCTTTCCGAATCATCGAGACGACTGCAGTCTGCCTTATGGTATATTCATAATCATTTCGATAAACAGATTCCCATTGAAAAACTGGCTTCTTTAAGTAATTACTCTGTAAGAAGATTCCGGGATCTCTTTACAAAAGAAACGGGAACATCACCTGTTCATTACATAAGAAATCATAGAATGGAAGCAGCAGTAAATATGTTATTACATACAAATATGAGTATGGGAGATATTGCCGTTAATACGGGATTCAGCACAGAACAGTATTTCAGCCGGGTTTTCCAAAGGGAATATAAACAGTCTCCTGCAAAATACAGGAGATTGATGATTGATGGATTATTGTAATTTTAGAAAGTCAATACACTCCGTACTTCCGGAATGCGGTACACATAACCGCCAGTTTTTCCGGAGTATGATTAATGTCCTCCGGCGTCGTATAGGCCATACTAACAAACCCGCTTTTATTTCTCCCCAGAGTTTCCACCATTCTTTTCGAATAGAGTTCAATCTCCTCATTAGTTCCTTCGATCATTGCCTTTTGAATATCCACAGGACACCAGAAAGCCAGCTTCCCATCTACTGCATCGGCTAGATTTTCCAGTCCCATATTTTCCTGCTGATCCATCTGAATGACATTTAAGCCGGCATTAATAAAATCAGGGAGAAGTTCAATAATATTGCCGCATGAGTGAAGCCATACGTCCATACCCAGCTCATGAGCGTAGGCCCAGTTCTCTCTGTAGTGAGGCAGGAAAAACTCACGAATCATTCCAATACTGATCATAAGACTGTTCTGCAGTCCCCAGTCATCGTAACCCATAATTCCATCACAGCCTATGTCTTTCAGCTTTTTTATTGATTCTCTTTGCGCAGCAGCGAACCTGGCAATAAGAGCTTTCAAATGTTCCGGTTCTTCATAATAAGCCAGAAACATCTTCTCTATACCTGTAATATTGTGAATCCCCTCATTCATACTACTGAAGGGCATAACTCCCAGACAGTATTTCGGATTCTCCGTTTTGTTATTTTCAACTATGAGTTTTGCCGATTTCTGCAAGTATCGTGAATTATTCCGGTCGGGAAAGGGGAAATCTGCCTGTGCTGTGAAATCATTCAATGCCGCTTCATAAACTTCTCCCCGTCCGAGTACTCCTCCTGCCATCCGCTTGAAGGTTACACCCCAGCAGTCGATCATGAAATCATGGTCACCTTTGTTAGTCCAATCCATTCTGGGTTCAGGATGATCCTGCCATAACCAGATCAGATCATTCTCCTTTCCGTCGGGAAGAAAATGGGGAATCCTATCTACTTCCTTACAATTTACAGCTCTCTTTACACGTTCTCTTGATATCATTATTCAATTCTCCTTTCTGTTTTGAATATTAAAACCCGGTAATAGTTAGAAAGAAATAGACGGAATGGTCCCATTTTTGTACAATATGGTTATGGATTATTTCAAAGACCTGAATTTTCTGCACTGGGATACTCTTCCCGAATATACACTTTGGGCTGAACGGACTTTTATGGATTACTATTCTCTACAATATTTAAAATCCGGCAATATGACGCTCATTATAGATGATAATAAGGAATTAATACTAACTGGTCCGACTGTATGGTTCACCTACCCGGGACCCCGTTTTCGTTTCGGAAGCAGAAATGGAGAATCGTGGAATCATAATTTTATAACCTTTTCAGGTCCCAGAGCCGAAACATATGTACAATCCGGTTTATTTCCCGGAAGAGCTGATTTTCCAGCGGTTAAACTCCTGGACAACAATGAGTTTGAACAGGATTTTATGCAGCTTCTCTCCATCCTGGATGGGGGTAACACATCTGACAGCCGGGCTGTTCACCTTCTGGAAGGTTTGCTGCTCCAGCTTCATTTTCTCCCCCATAGAGCAGAATCGGAAAACCCATTGAAAGAGGAATTTAACAGGATTGCCTGGTATCTTTCTGAACTGCCCGAAAAAAATTGGAGTTTTACTGCAGAAGCGGAAAAGTTAATGATCTCTTACGACTATTTCCGTCATCAGTTCAAAGCTACAATAGGTATGTCTCCTGGGCGCTTTCTGATGTACCGGAGACTTCTGAAAGCGGGATTGCTCTTAAGAACAACCGATCTGCCCATAAAACAAATTGCATCAAATGTCGGATTGGATGATCTGTATTATTTCAGTCGTCAGTTCAAAAAATATTTTCACTTGCCCCCTGGACGTTACAGAAAGGAATTTCAAACCGGTCCATTTTAGCAAATCCCGTTAAGAATGACTCCCCTATGTCAAATATTTAACGTTACATACATTCTCCTATCTCCATTACTATTAGATATCTTTGTTAATTTAGGAGACTTATATGGAGAACAGCCCCAATCTTAAAAAGCTGATTCTTAAAGATAATAGAAAAAGAAATCTGGAGCTGTTCTGGTTATGTGTTCCCGCGCTGCTTGTATTACTGATATTCAATTATCTTCCAATGGGGGGAATAGTTCTGGCATTTAAAAATTTTAAACCCTTAAAGGGGGTGTTCGGGAGTGACTGGGTCGGTTTTAAAAACTTTGAGTTTTTTATCAGTTCTCTGCAATTCTGGAAAGTAACGAGAAACACATTACTATATAATGCTATGTTCATTGTGCTGACACCGATGTTGGCTGTTTCCTTCGCCATTCTGCTTTCGGAAATGAATAAGGGAACGTATGTAAAAATTTATCAAACGATATTCTTTCTTCCTTATTTCCTATCGTGGGTAATCGTTTCCATAATGTTATATGCCTTTTTGAAAACGGAAAACGGATTTATAAACACCATTCTGATAAGTGCTGGCATGGATCCTGTAAAATGGTATATAAGAGCCGATCTATGGCCTTATATCATTGTTTTTATGGGATTGTGGAAAAGTGTAGGATATAACACTGTTATATATTATGCCGGACTTATGGGGATTGATCCCGCCCTTTATGAAGCGGCCTCTATCGACGGAGCCAGCAGATTTCAGAGAATCTTCAGAATCACCATTCCCATGTTGACACCTATAATTGTCATTCTCATGATCCTGGGAGTCGGAAAGATCTTCTTTGCCGATTTCGGGCTGTTTTATACACTTCCCATGCAGAATGGTTTATTGCTGCCCACTACAGATGTCATCAATTACTACACTTATAGAATTTTAATTGAAGTACATGACATAGGAATGGGTTCGGCAATTGGTCTATTTCAGTCTGTATTGGGATTGATACTGGTATTGACTTCCACCTGGCTAGCTAAAAAAATCGGTAGTGGTAACAACTCAGTTCTGTAGGAGGATAATTATGGTTGACAATAGTAATAAAGAAGTAATATGGAATTTTTTTGCTCATTTCATTCTCATTGTTTTTGCAGTAATCTGTATCATCCCCATGGTGATAACAATATCCGTTTCACTCTCTAATGAACTGGATCTGGCCCGCAATGGTTATAGTCTCTTCCCCAGAATCTTTGATCTATCTGCCTATAGGTATATATTCAAAGCTCCCAATGCCCTTCTAAATGCTTACGGAGTTACAATTTTTATTACAATAATCGGTACTATTCTGGGAGTTCTATGTATGTCCCTCATCTCTTATCCTCTGTCCAGAAGTGATTTCAAGTGGAGAGGCATAATTGGTTTTGTAGTTTTGTTCACAATGCTTTTTAACGGCGGGCTTGTCCCCACTTATATTATGATTACTAAATATCTTAAACTCAGGAACAATATTTTTGTAATGATTCTGCCCATTATTGTAAATGCCTGGAATATCTTTCTACTCGTAACCTATATGAAAGAGATTCCCGCCTCAATTGTGGAATCCGCCAAAATAGATGGAGCAAGGGAGATAGTCATATATTCCAGAATCATATTGCCGCTTTCCAAACCGGCATTGGCTACTATTGCTCTTCTCTTATCTCTTCGGTTTTGGAATGAATGGTATACGGCACTGCTCTATATTACTGATCAGTCATTATTGCCTCTACAGTTCTGGATGCAGAGGGTTATGAGGAATATGCAGTTCCTGTTGATGAATCAGGATATGATGGGAGGTGATGCTATCAGCGTTAACGACCTTCCATCGGAATCAGTAAAAATGGCCATGGCTGTACTGGCCGCAGGACCAATGATGCTGGTCTTCCCCTTTTTCCAGAAATATTTTGCCAAGGGTTTGAAAATCGGTGGAGTGAAGGGGTAATTATGAATAAGAAGAATGATCAATTTTCCGATATTGCCTTAAATAAAATAGATAGTGATGGAAAAGATATTTACTGCCCAGAGCCGATAAAAAAAGAAATAAAAATACTGCCCATGGATAATCAATCTGTTTTTAAACCGATTGAAGAAATATCCACAAGAGAGGAATTATACTTTCTGGTTGATGAGCTCAAAGAAAAATATAAACCATTTCTGGAAAATCTCTCTCCGGAATTAAAAAACATCCGTGAAATTCAAGAAATCACAGAATTCGATTATCGACTCGAAGAAGGTCGGAAGTGGAAGAAAATTAGCATTCCCCATTACACCGGTCCTCTGGGAGAGCAGATCAGTTATTATAAAACTATTTTTCAAATAGAAGATGTCAGTAAAGAAAAAGCCTATTTTGCCTGTTTCAAAGGTGTAGATTATATAGCTGAAGTTTTTATCAATGATAATTTTGTCGGATCCCATACTGGTTTTTTTGCTCCTTTTGAAATGGATTTTTCTGATTATGTAAAAGAAGGGGAAAACACTCTGCTCGTAAAGGTGAAGAATGATTATATCTGGATGGGGAATATCGATGAGCACAGCGGGGGAGTCCGCTTCGAAGGGGAGAAGATTTATGCTGCTACAGGACCGGGTTATGACGATCCTGCCTTTGGATGGCACCATTGTCCTCCTGGATTCGGTATTTGCCAGGGGGTGCAGATTGAAACCCGCAGCAGAGTTTTTATCAATGATATATTCGTCAGACCAATGGTCGATGAAAATAAAGCTGAGATCTGGCTCGAACTAACCAATGCAGACAGAGATCCACGGGATGTTTCTATATCACTTTCCCTATACGGTCAGAATTTTGAACACACAGTTTTTGAAAACTATGAATACAAACCCTGTACGGGAAGGGAATACGGTCTGGGAGACAGTTTTACTGAACAGAAACTAATCGCTCAGGGATTAATTGATAAACCGGTGAATCTTTTTGTGGAAAAAGGTGTCAATACTTTTAAAATCCCTGTTGATATGCAGGATTTCAGAATGTGGGAATCGGAATCTCCCTTTCTCTATCAGCTTCAGGTCTCAGTTTCCATTCCTGAGAAGCTTCTGGATACAGGGAAAAGTCAATTCGGAATGAGATCCTTCACTCTCGACACTGACTGTTATCCCAAAGGGATGTTTTATCTTAATGGCAGGAAAATCAGGTTGCGTGGTGCCAACACAATGGGCCATGAACAGCAATGTGTTATGAAGGGTGACTTTGATCAGCTTTTAACAGATCTTCTACTTGCCAAAGCGTGCAATATGAATTTCCTCCGTCTTACTCAGAGACCGGTACAGAAAGAGATTTATGATCTCTGTGATCAAATAGGTTTGATGACTCAGACGGATATGCCCCTTTTTGGAGTGATTAGAAGAGGTTCTCTCTGTGAATTGCTCAGGCAGACAGAAGAGATGGAGAGACTCGTACGGAATAATCCCTCAAACATTCTGATAACCTATATTAACGAACCTTTTCCCAATGCGTCCAATAAGCCCCACAGGCATCTGAAACGAGATGAAATGGAAGAATATTTCAAAATGGCCGATTCCATTGTAAAAATGTGCAATCCCGATAGAGTCATAAAACATGTAGATGGCGATTATGATCCTCCGTCTGAGTGTCTACCCGATAATCACTGTTACAATATGTGGTACAACGGCCATGGCCTTGATATGGGGAAACTTGTAAAAGGGCACTGGCAGTATGTAAAAACCGGATGGAACTATGCCTGTGGAGAATTCGGGGTAGAGGGTCTTGAAGATGCTTCTGTTATGAGAAAATATTATCCCGAAAGCTGGATGGTTGAAGAAAATGGAGTGTGGCATCCAGGTAAAATTGTAGGTGCTCAGTCCAGAAATTTCCATTTTCTCTTTTACAAAACGCAAGAGAAGATGGAAGACTGGGTAGAGAAAAGTCAGATTTACCAGGCTGAAGGAATTAGGATTATGACCGAAGCCTTCAGAAGAGATCCAAGAATGGTTTCCTTTGCTCTTCATCTCTTTATCGATGCCTTTCCCTCTGGATGGATGAAGACCATAATGGATGTGGACAGGAATCCTAAAAAAGGATTTTTCGCCTATAGAGAGGCTCTCAGCCCCTTACTGGTAAGTTTGAGGAGCGACAGAACAAGATACTATTCGGGAGATACGGTTAATGTAGAAGCCTTGATCTGCAATGATACGAACAGAGATGATGGTTCTTTGAAACTTCAGTATTTCATAAAAAAGTCTGAAGAAATACTTACATCAGGATCAATTTCCGCTGTTTTGACAGATTGTTCTGTTGATTATCAAGGGAGTATTCGCATTTTGGCTCCTTCTGTGGATGTCCGGGACAAAATTGAAATTCATTTGGGCCTCAAAGAAGATGATAAGATCATTTCCAGCACATCCCTTTCCATTGATATTTTTCCAAAACGGGAAGCGTCGAATACTTATAAAATTTGGGGATATGACAGATATAAAACTAATAAAATTGCCCGGATCTATAATTTTAATATAGATAATTACCTTCAAAACCCAGACCTGATTCTCATTGAGGATTTTTCTGATTTCAAAGATAAAGAAGAAGATATTCTAAAGGCAGTACGACAAGGTTCTATTTTGATTTTTCTGGAACTGGAACCCGGTGAATACAAGCTTGCAGAAAGTTTTGTTAAGGTTCAGGAAAGTTCCATGATGCCGATACACTTTGTTTCTATTGATGATAAATCTAATTTAAAGGAACATTTTTACGAAAATGACTTCCGGTTCTGGTATGAGCCGGAAGAAGATCTTATTAAACCTATCATTTATTCTACCTTCACAACTGAAGACTTTTATCCTCTGCTGGCTAGCGGAAATACCAATGAAAATGGGGAGTGGGATAGTGCATTGGCTCTTGGGGGCAATGAATATGGAGAAGGTAAAATCTTTATTTCTCAATTGGATCTATCCACCAGACTGGAGACTAACCCCGTAGCTGAGAAACTGTTTAGACTGCTTATGGAATCATAGAAAATAATCAGTACAGTCAGACATATGAGGGAATATCAGATTTATAGATGTTCCCTCATTGACACTGCTCGTGATTTTTAATCCATATTCCTCACCGAAAATTAGTTTAATCCTCTGGTTCACATTTCTCAGTCCGATATGGTGATCATTAAATGACACTTTTTTATTAATTTCTTTTCTCAAAGCTTCAGTATCTTTTATTCCGGTACCATTATCAGCAATGGTGATAATAAGTTTTCTGTTGACTGTTTTGCCGGTTAATTTTATGGAACCATGATTCCTTGTCGGTTTGATTCCATGATAGCAGGCGTTTTCAAGTAGAGGCTGCAGGCAGAGCTTCAATACCAGGCATTCCTCCAGTCCTTTTTCGATATTCATTTCGAAATCAAACATATCCTCGTAACGGCTGTTGAGTATTTTTAAAAAAAGAACAGCATGTTCCAATTCATCTTTCAGTGTTGTTGTATTGTCATCACCTTCAAGACTGAGACGAAGCAGGTTTGCCAGAATTCCAATCATAGAAGATACTTCATTTTCTCCATTGGTCAGGGACATCGATTTCCAGCGAATAGCATCGAGTGTGTTGTACAGGAAGTGGGGATTTATTTGAGCCTGAAGTGCGATCATTCTCGTTTTGTCCAGCAGATAGATTTGATCAAGCATTTTTTCTTTTAGATTTTTATTGGTATTCATCGAAGATATGATGTTTGAGGCAATCTCTTCGATTTCCTTCGTTTTTGTAAACGATAGATTTGAACTTTTCGGTTCTTCAATAATCTTCAGCAGATTGTCTATGGGCCGGTAACTATTGAGTGAGATTAAAACGGAGGCAATGATTACAAGAATCAGCAGAATAACTATGGAAATTGCCAGAATCCGATATAACTGCAAATATCTGTTATCGAATGTTGTTAGGGGAACTTTATAGAAATATTGTAAATCAAGTTTTCTGGAGTGATTCGTCAAAAGGATATAGTGAAGATCATCATTATAGAGAAATTTACCATCTCCTCTCATTAATTGCATGTATTCAACAGAATTATCCATCATAAACAGATCTTTTCCAATGTCTGCTAATATGTCACTGTAAATAATTGTGTTATTCTCATCAGTAATGGAAAGCTCACTTAATAGCCTCTCATCCTTTATCATGATTTCATTAATTTTTGTATCGATAATGATCGCTCCGAAATATTCTCCAGTATTGTTGTCCATCACAGGTTTGACAATGGAGATTGTTTCAGAAAAATGACGATATGGTTTTCTTAATATGATATAAGGAGTGGATAACATTCTGTTTCGGCTTGCTTCGATCCATTCGGTGTCAGGGAATGAGGAGATTTCAAAAGGTCTATCAAGATTCAGTATGGTCTGTTTTACTTCAGAGTAAATATAGATGGAAGAAATATCGTGATTGGAAAATATAAACGGTCTTAAGGTATCGTAAATAAAAGTAAAATATTCATTATTGGTGTTTGTATTGTTTATTTCAAAGAAACCTATTTCAGAACTGGTGTTTTCAAAAACGACAGAAGTATATTTAAGCTCATCAATTAAATTGTCTATAAGATCTATGTTTCTATTAAGAGAGTTCAATGTAAGTTCACTAATCTGTTCTTTAATTATCTTCAGATTGTATGAGATGATTATTATTATGAAAATGAAGAAGGGGAAAGCTAGAAGAACAAGGTTTATCCCCATGTTTTTAAAAAAAAGGCTCTGAAACTTATAGGTGAATACTCTTTTAAAATTCACGTCTGAATTCCTGCTTTAAATATTCAGATGGTACTATACCATAATGTTTCTTAAAAACACGCGTGAAATATTTAGTATTTTTATAACCGACAAGATGACTTACCTCAGAAATTTTTTTTTCTCTTTTTATTAGAATCTCTGCAGCTTTTCCCATTCTGACATTGGTCAGGTAAGTCAGGAAATTGATGTTTGTTTCCTCTTTGAAAAAACGGCAGAAATAGACAGGGCTTAGGTAAACATATCCCGACACATCATCAAGAGAAATATCTTTCTGGTAATTGTTTTCTATATACTCAATAGCTTTTTGTATGACCAGCTCAGTATATTCTGTATTATTTTCTTGTTGGACTTTCTCAGCAGTTTCCGGCGACTCTATTGGACCATTTTCGATTAGAGTATAAAGAGAATCGAATACTTCCTTAATCGTATCAATCTCAATGGGTTTGAGCAGATAGTCGTAAACATTCAGTTTGATCGCTTTCTGAGCATAACTGAAATCCTTATATCCGCTCATGATAACTATTTTTGTATGAATATTTTTTCTTAAGAGATTTTCTGCCAGTTCCAGGCCTGATATTTCCGCCATTTTTATATCTGTCAGTATAACATCAACAGGGTTCCTGATAATAAATTCTTCGGCTTCTTTTCCATCTTCAAAACATTGCAGAACTCTGAAACCCAAGCTCTGCCAGTCTATATAATTGGATAATCCGTCCCTTATGGATTTTTCATCATCAACAATAATGAGTGTAAACTGTTTCTTCCTGATCATGATGTATCTTAAACCCAAAAAGTACAAAACTCATAGAATAAATCTTCAATTGCAATGGGAATGTCAATAATGTTATCCATATGTCAAGAATGTGATACAGGAAAATTATTATTCGTTAATTTTGAACTCCTCTTGTTAATTATTTGACCTTACGGATTTCAATATCCCGGAGGTAGGATAAATTAACGGCACAAAACCATTTGTGTTATATTACAAAAGGAGACATTATGAATAAAATGAAAGGACTGTTTTTGGTTTTTCTGATGCTTGTATCTGCAACATTTCTGTTTGCAGGAGGCCAGCAGGAATCCGCTTCTGAGAAAGAACCTGTTAAACTGGTATGGTATATACCCGGTGGATCGGGATTCCCTTATCAGGATGGACCTGAAGTCTATACTGAATTAAATAAAATGCTGAAAGAAGATCTGGGTGTTGAAGTCGAGTTTAGAGCAACAGGACAATTCGGGGAATATAAAGAAACCATGCCTCTGGCTATGGCTGCAGGAGAAAAATTCGATATTGTATGGACAGCTAGCTGGTGTAATGACTTCATGAAATCTGCCAATGATGGCTATTATGCAGGTCTCGATTCACTGCTTGAAGAACATGCTCCAACCATATGGAAGGACACTAAAGAAGCTCTGGCGGCTACCGTCGTTGATGGAGAGAGAAGAGGAGTGTGGAGTCAGCAGATTGCGGCTAAAACCTCAAACTTTCAGGTTCGCGACAGAATGGTTGAAACTTATGGTTGGGATATCGACTCTGTAAAAACGCCTGAAGATCTTGAATCATTCTTTGCAGATATAAAGGCAAATGAGCCGGATATTATTCCCATGTCTACAAGGTTTCCCTTAGCTTACTGGATGAAACCCGCTCTTGGATTTGTTGAACTTACTATATTGAACAAACTCCTTGCAGTTCAAATAGATGATAAAGACTTGAAAGTTTTCAATGTACTTGATAATGAAGAATATAAATCTATGATTGAACTCTCCAGAGAATGGTTTGCCAAAGGATACATTGCGGTTGATGGTTTAACATATAATAATGATCAGTGGACAAATTTGAAAAATACAGGGAAAATCGGTATCGATTTCCATAATACCTGGATCCCCGGAAAAGATATAGTGAAACAGTCTTACGGGGAAAATCAACTGGCAAAACCTTTTGCCGGCCCCAGTATTATGGCAGGCAGCGGAATTACCTCTACTTTAAATGCCATCAGCTCACAATCTGAACATCAGGTGGAAGCAGTGAAGGTTCTTGAATACTTATGGACTAATGAAAAAGCCTATAACCTCTTAACATGGGGTATTGAAGGGAAACATTATACTCTTGATGATGGTTTCATGACAGTTAATCAGGACGGCGGATATTTTACCAATATTCCCTGGGTTTTTGGAAATACTTTTATTTCACATTTGAAAACAGGAGAAAATCCCGAAGCCAATACCCTTATTTACGATCTGAATCAGAATGCGGTAAAATCTCCCCTTATGGGATTTGTATTGGATCTTGAACCGATTAAAAATGATGTAGCAGCCCTTACGTCAATAGTCGAACAGTATTATACAGCTGTTGTCGGCGGATATATGGGTGAAGATATATTTAACGATTATCAGTCCGCTCTTGATGAAGCGGGAATCGATAGAGTTATTAGCGGAATCCAGCGTCAGATTGATGCCTGGGCAGCTGCTAAATAATTGTTATTAATTTTGATAATTTTTTAGAGACTTGCCTTTTGCAAGTCTCTGACATTTTAACCCTTTAATTCTGATTTTTAACTTCCCTCTGATAATCTTTCGGAGTCCGTCCATATCTTTTTTTGAACAACCGGAAAAAAGTTCCCTTACTGGCAAATCCTGAATTTTCGGCGATTTCCGATACTGTCTGTTGAGTACTTCGAAGCAATTCTTCAGCAAAACCGAGTCGTACATTGTTAATATATCCTGCAATGCTGAAAGATGTGTGCTTCTTGAAGAGTCTGTTTATATAGGATGATGTCAGATTAAAATCGTCCGCTAAACTTTCAACAGAGAGATTGAAATTTTTTATATCACCGGCTATCAAATCTTTTATCTGTAATACAGTCTGATCATGTTTTTCTTCTTTTTTATCCAGACATGTGCTTATAATACGAGAGATAATCTCAGAAAGCAGATCTCTTACTCCGTCAATATTTTCAGGATTCTGCACCTGAAGGATCATGGGGATCACATCACCCATAGATGAAATGTGATAGGTTCGCTCCAGATTTTCCACAATCGAACTGAGAGTCGCAGTCAATCGCAGTATTAGTCTCCGCATATTCTGAGGGCCATAGACATAGCCATTTGCTATTATTTCCTCCAAAATCCTGAGAGTTTCTTCCCGATTAAGAGAATTTAAAGCTTCTTCAAATATCCTTTCTTTATCCAGTGGATAATGAAAGGGTTGTTGGATTCCAAGCTGCATTGATCCTGAGTATATATACGCTCCTTTACCGATTAGAAACCGGTATTCAGCTAATTTCTGCAAGTCTGTAAAATCATTATCCAAGTCAATTGCCTCAGTATTAATGTTACCTATCGTCATGGATACTGACCATTTGTGTTTCTCTAACATCTCCGTATGTTTAATTTTCAATCGATCCATCATTTCGGCATTTACTTCATGAAAATCCACATTTGATAGAAAGATGATCATATCGTCCTTGTAGAGAAAGGACTCGCAGAGAAGTTTTTCCTCTATTAGAATTGAATTCATTGTTTCTGTGAATTGGTTGATTACAAAATTCTGTTCTTTTATATTCTGCTGATGGGAGAAATGTGAATAGTCATCAATTTGCAGCAGTATGGGGAGGATGGGGTTTTTTAAAGATAGGTGGATCTCCAGTGAATTCTGTCTCTCTTTAAACATTATCAGGTTTTCATCACTGCTGTTTTCACAAATTCTTCTAAGAAGCTGATTTTTCTGTTCTTTCAGATAGACAAAGCGATTTTTCTGGACTGTTTTCAGTTGGTGATTGATGAGAAAGGAGATTCCCAGCACCAGAATGACACTACTGAAGAGGCCGATGATCATTATACGGATTCTTCGTAGATATATCTCTCCGGTCTTTTTCAGGTCGTGGACTATAGCCGTAAATAAGATATCGAATTCTTTAGTGGCGTTATCGAGAGATTCCAGTGAATTTATTGTATCATCGAGAAGAAAGATCTCACCGCCTGTTAATTGACCGGTCATACGCAGTTTGTACATGGTATGAAGGAATCCGTTAACCATAACCTTTTCTCCCAGGCCGGATTGAATAATTTTAGTAAAGAAGTGATTTGCATTATTCAGCTGCACTTTCGTATAGCGCCAGATTCTTGACGCGCCTTCAAATCTTTCTGACATCTCTCCAAACCGATGTATTTGCTCTTTGCCACTCAGTCTTTCCAGAGATATTGAAAATTCCTCATAATCAAATATCCACTCCTGCAGAATTTCCGGGCTTTCGCGATCGGTTACTGTAAATCTGCTAAGCAGAATCTGGTTGGTAATATTTTCCAGCTTATTCCAGTCAGATAGCAGAGTCATTGATTCCAGAGCTACTGATTGTATCCGACTCGATTGAATATTGTAAAATATCATAAACCCCAGAAGAAGGCATAACATGAGGAAAGCTGCAAGAAATAGTCTAAAATAACTGTGGATTTTACTCATCGAATCAGTTTATCATGGAGTAGTGTTTTCTAAAACCTTCCGTTTTTCGCACATGCTCTTTATTCTCATCATTCTCTCAATGGGACAGTCAATTCGAGTAAGTGGCGAATCGGCGATTGAAATCAAAGAGTCTCATCTGACGGTTTGGGATTTTAAATACACCGATTCAAAAACAAACATAGCACTGACCAGAGTTGATAATATCTTCAGGGAGAAATATCCCGAAATAATATTGGAGCATAAGGGATTTTTCGATCAGGAGTACATACCTGCTTTACAGGCCGCGTTACTGGCTGGAACCGGACCCGATGTTATCTGGCTGCATCTCGGAACTGAGTTTACTGAGTATCAGTCCTATCTGGAACCTCTTGATTCTTTTCTTAAGGAAACTGAATTGTCCTTCCGCACTTCTTCTCTGATTCCGTGCCGAAGCGAAGATGAAGCTCTTAAAGCTTTGCCTCTTACCTTTCAGGGGATGGGTTGGTATTACAATAAAGAACTGTTCAGACAGGCAGGTCTGGATCCGGAAAATCCTCCTTCTGACTGGAATGATTTTTTAAAAGCCGGTGAAGTCCTGAAGAACAAGGGTATTATACCTATTGCAACAGGTAATAACCGTCCTCTGACCACTGAATTCATTCGCAGAAGTCTGATAACAGCATTTTTCTCAGAAGAAGAGATCGAGTCATTTTACAATCAGGGGTGGGGTTTCAGTACACCGCGATTCCGGATTATCATGGAATTCTGCAGATTCCTTCGTGAAAATGAATATTTTGATGAGCAGGGTCTTTTCAGACCATATTTCAATTATGCCACAGATTCTTTCAGCCGGGGAAAAAGTGCCATGATTCCCGGTCTTATATCCGATATTGCTCACTGGAAAAACTTCAGTGATGATTTGGGACGGGATAATGTGGGGTATTTCCCCAATCTTCTGCACCCTGCAATGATACGGGCCGGTGTACAGCTTCTTCAGCCTGCGGGAGTTCTGGTAGGTATCAATCGGAAATCAGATAATAAAGAAGCTGCTTTCCTTTATCTGAAGCATCTTTTTTCCGAAAAAAGTCAGAGAATCCTGATTGAAGATCTGGGAATGCTTATTCCCCTGAAAAATACAATACTTCCTATAGAGGAATATCCAATACTGAAAGACATTCAATCGGCTCTGGAATATACAGGTACCGATCCGGAGAAATACGTTCCTTCCAGTTATGTATCGGACATACAATACAGGCTTGATGATCTGCTGATCAATACGCTGGAAATTTCTCTTGATGAGTATCTCATAAAGCTCAACGAAGAGTTAAAATTATATTAAATTGCATGATCTGTTACTTATAGCATAATATGATATACATTTTTCCCCGCATTTGAGACTTCCTCCTGCTACTGAAACTATACGGTTCAAAATTCTTCCTCACACAATGAGATAAATCCAATAGGAGGAATTTTTATGTTGAAAATGAAGAAAATCGGTTTTATGGTTTTGATCGGAATGGTGATCAGTTGTGTCTCTCTCTTAGCTGGAGGAGAACAGGAAAGTTCAGCAGATGAAAAGGTTACACTGACAGTCTGGGATTTCAAATACAGCGAAGAAGTAGTCGGATCGGCACTAAAAGATATGGACACACTCTATATGACTGCTAATCCAAATGTAGAAATTATACATGTGGCTCAACCACATGATAATTATTACGAAATTCTGGCTGCAGCGATGGGATCGGGAACGGGACCGGATGTGATTATGGCTCATACAGATCAACGAATCTGGAACATGGATGAGTTTCTTCTGCCACTCGATTCCTATATAGCTGATTGGAAAGACGATATTTCCGATTCTGCCTGGGCGGCAAGTTCTTCTACAAGAGAGAGCGACCGGAATATTAAACTTGTACCATTGACTGCACAGGGATTGGGGATTTATTACAACAAGGCAAATTTGGAAAAGGCCGGAGTTGATCCCGAAGATGATTTCAGTGATTGGAATACATTTCTGGCGGCATGTGAGAAAATGAAGTCTGCTGGAATTCCAGCCGTTGTTATGGGGAATGGCGGACAGCCATATGGTGTAGACTTTGCCTATAGAACCTTTTTGGCAAATTTTTACGGTCCTGAATTGACTGGATTCAGCGACGGAACTGCCAACTTCACTGATGATGCCTTTATCGAAGCTAGCAGAATATTGAAAACTCTCTTCACTAAGGAATATGTAATTACAGAAAATGCCACAATGCCATATTTCATGGATGCCATTGAAATCTTTAAAGCTGGCGAAGGTGGATTCTTTTTCGGCCTGACTTCCGATATAGCTCACTGGAAAGATTTTGGAGACGCTTTCGGCTATGACAACCTGGGTTATCTGCCCAGTATAAATTCTGCTAAAGCTAAATATAGAGATAGACAGAGCAACCAGGGAGCAGGAATTGGTTTTGCTGTCATAAAGAATTCTGAAAATATTGAAACAGCTGTAGATTATCTAAAAGAATACGTACATGGCGAATCGGCCAATCTTTTTCTTACCAGAACAGGTGCAATAGTGCCCAATAAGAATCTACCAATTGAAAACGAATCTCTCGCAGAAGTCGTTGGGTTTATGAGCAATAACGGCGTTCCCGATTTCTATGTACAACTCGATGCCGCTTTCGGAGCCGAATTGTATAACTACTTTCAGCTTTTCTTTCTGGCTGATGAAATAACTCTCAATGAATATATAGAAAAAACTCAGAAAGCCTACGAACAGAATCTGTAAAAAATTACATAACAGGAGCTTCAGGCTCCTGTTTTTTCAAGGAATATTAGAATGTTAAAAAAAAAGATGATGATACAGCAGGAACAGTCTGATGCTTATATTCTGTTGCTACCTCTGCTGTTGCTTATGGTGGTTTTTATTGTATACCCCGTATTGGCCAATTTCTATTACAGTCTTACAACGTGGAAAGGTTTCGGTACTGAAATATGGGTTGGTTTGAAAAACTATCGCCGTGTATTCCATGATGACAAATTCTGGTATTCTTTAAAAAACCTCGGCGTTCTCGTTTTATATATACCTATCGGGATATTTATACCTCTGCTTATCGCTGCAATCTTAAGAGAGGGGCTTAAGGGTTGGATGTTTTTCCGATCTGTAATTTATCTACCGACAATACTCGGTTATGTCATACTGGGAACTCTTTTCAGTATCATCTTAAGCCAGAGTGGTCCATTGACAGAAATGTTGAAAATGATGGGTGTCGAAGATGCCAACAAAATCAACTTGCTCGGTCAATCCCGTTCTGCAATTCATGTCGTTGCTCTGCTCTTTGTCGTCTTTTCTAAATTGGGATTCGGATGTATCTATTTTTTAGCTGCCATGAGCAGTATCGATTCGAGTCTTTATGATGCTGCAGCTATAGACGGCGCCGGATGGTGGCAGAGATTTTTTTCCGTTACTGTCCCCAGTATCAGCTTTTCTATGCAGTTTTTCCTTGTACTCTCCTTTATCGAAGTTTTTGCCAGAATGTATAGTTTTATTTACACTCTCACTTATGGCGGTCCGGGTTTCGCCACTTATACATTGGAATTCGGTATTTACCGCCAGGGATTTCAAGCCTTTAAAATGGGATATGCCTCAAGCTGGGCAGTAATCCTCTTTGTCTTCTGCTCCCTTATCGCAGCGCTGCAGATCAATATTCTCAAAAAAGGGGATCAATTAAAATGAGAACTATAGCCAAACGTTGGAATCCGGCAAAAACGGTTATTTATATCTTTTTGATTTTTATTACTTTTATCAGTCTCTATCCTATATTTTTTGCCTTTATATCCAGTTTTAAATCAACAGCCGAATATACATTCAGCAAAACGGCACTGCCCGATCAGTGGATCTGGTCAAATTACGCTTATGTATTCAGGAATTTAAAAATTGCCAGGTATATGTTCAACTCTGCATTGACAGTCACTGTGGGAATGACTTTATACATTATTGTTTGTAACGCTGCCGGTTTTGCACTGGGTATGCTGCGTTTCAAGTACAAATTGACTATCTTCTCCTTTATTCTGTTTTTTCAGATTTTTCCCCAAATGGTCATTGCCTCGCAGGTCTACAGAATCTGTTCAAAGATCGGATTGATGAATTCCCATTTAGGTCTGGTATTGGTCTGGGTGGCTTATTTCGCTCCTTTCGGAACCTATATTATGTCTACCTATTACGCCACCATACCAAGATCGCTGATTGAATCAGCACGGATCGACGGGGCCAATGTATTCCAGCAGTTATTTAAAATTATGATGCCAGTCGCCATCCCAATGGTCGGAACCATTGCAATTGTGGGAAGCCTGGCGATGTGGACGGAACTGCCTTTTTCCCTTCTTCTCATACAGGATCCGTCATTAAGGCCTCTTTCTCTGGGACTGGCTGTATTGAAGGGTGAACACGGAATCCCTATCCCGACTTTGTCAGCTGCTATATTGGTCTCAGCGGCAATTCCTCTGATACTCTATTTCTTCTTTCAAAACAAAATACATATGGGTTCAACAGCGGGCTCTGTAAAAGGATAGATAAATGAATATGGAATGGAAACAAAACTGGCCGGAAACAAGGCAGCACTTTATTGACTGGTGGAATGGTGATGGTTTCATTATCAGCCACTGGGGTTCAGGTTTTGAAACAGGACTGAGCCTCTACGGGATTGATGCTCCACCATTGCCGGAATCGCACAAACAACGGCATACCGATTTGGATTGGATAATCAGGTCCGAAGAATACAGGCTGTCGTGCAACTATCATGGTGCCGACTTTTTACCAATAGTCTTTCCCGATTACGGCACTGTTACTCTGTCTACTTTTATGGGTGTTACGAGGCGTTTTGAGAAAGATTATGTTCTCTATGAGCATACAGATTTATCCCCGGGTAATGACAGGAAACTAGTCTTTGACCGTCAGAATGAACAGTATAAATCCATGTTGGATATCAGTAGAACATTAAAAGAGCAGTCTGCTGGACGATATGCCGTTGGATTTCCCGCACTTCCTCCCGGCCTTGATGCTCTGGCTGAGATAAGAGGGGTCAATGATTTACTAATGGATCTGATTATGAATCCCCAATGGGTAAAGGAAAAACTTCAGGAAATTAATTTAGCATATTTTGAGTATTATGAACAATTTTATCAGATTCTGAAAGATACAGATGATAGCAGCCTATACGGCTGGTTCATGTTATGGGGGCCGGGAAGGGTTTCATTGGCACAGTGTGACTTTTGCGCCATGATCAGCCCGGAAATGTTCAAAGAATTTGAAATTCCTGTTCTCAGGGAACATTGTGACACGATGGATCACACTCTGTTTCATCTCGATGGACCCGCTGCTGTGAATAAACTTGATGCCTTGCTTGAAATAGAGAGTCTCGATGCCATTGAATTTACTCCGGGACCCCAGGTCCCTCAGGGTGGTGATCCCCAGTGGTATGATATGTACAGAAAGATAAAAACTGCAGGAAAATCAGTTCAGGCAGTAGAGATGAAAGCCGAAGAAGTTGTTCCCCTTATGGATGCTGTCGGACCAGAGGGGATGTATTTAATGGTTAACTTTGAAAATCGGCAGCAGATTGATGATGTCTTGAAGAGTGTGGAACAATATAAATAAATCATAAGCAATTACAAAAACCAAAAAAATTATTATATATGAGGTACAGGAATGGTTGATATAATATATTTATGGATCAGTATCACGAATTAGAATCAGTCTATTGCATAGCTTGTGGTGTCTTTCGTACAGACCTGGACTCTCTCATTTCAAACTGGACAATTCGACCTGTTGTTGAGTATCTCGAGGGAGGTTTACATGCCGAGCCCGAAAAACTTCGCAAAGAGGTGCAGAATGCTATAAATAAAGTGCCGGAATCATATAAATATATAGTCATTCTCTACGGTATGTGCGGAAAAGGTATTGTTGGTTTGCATTCGGGGAATCATACATTGGTTATCCCCAGAGTTCATGACTGCATCAGTCTGTTTCTAGGTGGTACGGCGGAATACCGCAAGCAGTTTTCACATGTTCCGGGAACATTTTATATCTCTGCCGGCTGGTACGAAGAGCAGATTCAGCCCCGAGGGAAAAATTCTATCAGTTTTCCCCGGCAGTATGTAGACGATTTTGATGATGATGTTATGGAAAACCGTTATGGACGGGAGAATGCCGATGAAATATCGAGTTTTTTTAACTCATGGAAAGAAAATTATACGCGGTCCGTCTTTATCGATACAGGTTCAGGAGATAAAGACAAATATGAGAAACACGCCAGAGATATGGCTGAGGACTTCAAATGGGAATATTCGAAACTGGCAGGATCAACACAGTTGATACAGCGGTGTTTTGACTTTCAGACTCCCGATGATGAGATTCTTATTGTGCCAACCGACCGAAAAGTAGTATATGACTCTGCCTCTGGGGGGATTATCAGTGTACATGTCGATCAGACATTGTCCATGTTTAGAACAAGAACCATACAATTGGAATCTACAGAGCCTCATACTGCTGGCGATAACTCCAAAAAACATACATTCGGTTTGGGAATAGATGCCGGTGGTACTTATACGGATGCTGTATTGTACGATTCACATCTTGATAGAGTGCTGTCCCGGGCAAAAGCACTCACTACTAAATGGCGGTATTCAGAAGGTATTATGAATGCTGTGAATCACCTGCCACCGGAGGATCTGTCCAGGGTGGATCTGGTTTCACTATCAACTACACTGGTTACCAATGCCATCGTTGAATCCAATACCTATCCTGTGGGCTTGTTGATAATGCCTCTGGGAAATGTAAAGACTATAGACATTAAGCACACACCCACAGCTATAATTAAAGGGCGTATGACCATTGATGGTACCATTTCTGAAGAGGTGGATCCTGAAGAGATAAAGCAGGTTTCAGCATTGATGATTGAGAATCATGGTGTGAAGGGCTTTGCTGTTTCCGGTTATGGCGGATCTGTGAACCCTGTTCTGGAATTGAAAGTAAAAAAGATATTGAGAGATTCCACTGCAATGGATGTCTGCTGCGGCCATGAACTCTCGGGAACTCTTAATTTTTATATACGCGCCCGAACAGCTGTTTTGAATGCCGGTGTAATCCCCGTTATGGAAGAGTTTCTTCAGGAGATGAAAATTGCTCTAAATAATATCGGGATCAAGGCACCTGTAGCGATTGTCAGAGGTGATGGTTCGATTATGTCCGAATCCTATGCCGAAGAGTTCCCTATACAGACCGCCCTCTCAGGCCCCGCTTCCAGTATGGCCGGTGCCAGTCATCTGACTGATTTTAAAGATTCTTTAGTTGTCGATGTGGGGGGAACCACTACAGATATGGGATTCCTGGATAGCGGATCAGTATCTGTTTGTGATGATGGCGCTTATATCGGAAACTGGAAAACCCATGTCAGAGCTGTCGATATGCATACTGTCGGGTTGGGGGGAGATAGCGAAATTGTTTTTAACCAACAGGAGTGGATTATTGGTCCCCGTAGAATAACACCATTCTGCTGGCTCGATTCTCATCATAATCTGATGGATTCCATTTCTAAAGCTGCAGATGTTTTGAATCAATGGAAAGAATCCACAGTTCCGATTCAATGGTTATATGTAACGGGAAAGAAGCCGGATTTTAGCATATCGAATCACGAAGAAAAAATTCTGGAAGCACTAAGGGAAAAGCCCCTTATGCTATTAGAATTGAGCGATGCCGTTGAAGCGGGTATCTGGACTCTGCTACGAACAGAACGACTTGAAAAATCCTACTGCATCCAAAGGGCCGGTTTCACTCCTACCGATCTTTACCATATAGATGGCCGGATGAAGCTTTGGGATTCTCCCCGGTTAAGCAAATATTTTTCATTGATTTCTCAAAGCCGGGACATACTTCCGAAAAACCTGAAGGTTCAATTGAATGATAAAATAACAGAGAAAATGGCACAAGCTCTATTGAGCCGGATATTTCCGGAATCTGGGGAGAGATCATTTTTAAACGAAACATTGCTAGAAGAGGGAAACCGGTGGATCTCTCTGCAGATGCATCTTTCAGTCCCTGTCATCGGACTGGGCGCCCCGGCTTCTATTATGCTGGCTGATCCTGTAATGAAATTAGGAGGTGAACTGCATACTCCTCCCGATTGTGATGTGGCAAATGCTGTTGGAGCAATCACCAGTAAAATTGCAGTTACTTCTCTCGCAACCATTATTCCTACTGCACAGGGACAATATCGAATACAGGGACTCAAGCATGAGCTGGATGATTTTCCGTCTCTAGAGGAAGCCGAAGAATTATGTATTCGGTTTCTATCGAAGCATATCAGAGAAAAGGCGAGCCATTCCGGAACCAGTGAGTCAAAAATAAGCATAGAAGTGAATAACAGAACGGCTGAAGCGGCAGGAGGTGAATCTGTTTTTCTGGAGAGATTGCTTACAGCATCCCTTAGCGGTGTTCCCGATCTCATTTAATCCGATAGATTTTCCTGTAGTTAGCTGGTGTAACTCCAGTTCTCTGTTTGAACAACTTGGTAAATTGAACGGGTGAAGTAAATCCTGAAGAATGTGAAATGTACTTGATCGGTTGAGACGTATTGCGGAGTTTCACTTTTGCCAATTCAATCTTACTGGAAATTATATAATGGTAAGGGCTGATTCCCAGCTGTTTTTTAAATACCCGGCTGAAATGTTCTCTTGATATGTTGAGATTGTCTGCAATTTCTCCTGCATTGTACAGCCGGTTTTCATTTTCATTAATTACCTGCAATGCCTTTTCAATAAGAATCTCATCACTGTTGCCTTTGGATTCTCTTTCTTTACTCCATATCAATTCATAAAACAGCTCTGAAGCAAGCTTGGCATTTTCAGAAGCCAACATCGTCGAATAAGATAATCCTAAAAACTCAAAATCGAGTAGTTTTTTTATAATACCTGAAGTTCGGGGTAATTGAAAAATATAACCATAACGGGTGTTGATCTCTTCTATCATTTTCAGAGCATGGGGAGATCGGATATTGCACCAGAGCACTCTTTGTTTTTCTTTTGAATTTTCAGGATAAAAATATCTGTATTGTGTATTGTTCAAATTAGTTAGAAATCCGGTGCCCGGCGGTAACTCGTGAATTCTTTCTCCATCATCAAATGCCCCGCAGCCAGACAGAGTAAACTGAAAAATCGAGTTTTCATCATTTTTATAATTGCCATGGAGTTCTGAATCCCAATGATAACGTGAATCATTAATTGTGCTTTCAGTAATGCTGAGAATATTCGGTAAACTTTTAAGCGGGCTTATAATATCAAAATTTACATACCATTGATTTGTGACAATATCACACATAGACAATTATTATCATAAATTGCCTTATAGCTTCAAGGTGATTACTGTGTGATAATAAGCTTAAACGGGATTTAAAGATAAATTTCTGGAAATAAGGAGCAAATAGAATATGAATGGCAATATCACAAAAGAAGATAAATTATATCTGAGAGAACTGGCAATAAAGTATAAAGAATACTCGGAACTGGACATTATGAAAGAAAGAACTGTCAATTGGTACTCTCATAATCAGCTGAAAAGTGAAAAGCCTCTTATTGTTATGGAAAAAGATTCATTCAATGATTTTCTACCTGAGCCCAAATGTTCCACTGATTCGGGGAAGTATATTGAAAACATATTAATCAATGAAATATTGAATTATGAATTGATTAATGATGACAAAGTTATACCTCCCTATTTTCCTGTTGATATGGAGATCAATATAAAATCCTTTGCCAAAGGATATGAACATACATATTCAAAAGACAGTGAGGGACGTGAAATCGGCTATGAAAGTAAACACATCATTAAAAATTTGGAAGAAGATTTGCCAGGGCTTTTACATTCAGTTTATTCCTTTGATTTAGAACAAACCAATGCGAGAAAGGAATGTGTTGAAGAAGTTTTAGGAGATATCCTTCCAGTTGTTTTAAAAAACACATCACTTCATTGGCATGTAACTCCAACTGCCCAGATCATTGAACTTATGGGCATGGAGGCAATGATGTTCGCCATGTTTGATACACCGGAAGAGATGCTCCGGCTTTTCTCATTTATTAAAGATGATATTATAGGATATGTAAAATGGCAGGAAGAAGAGGGATTGTTAACTCTTAATAACGGAAATGATTATGCCGGGGCCGGAAGTTATGGTTTTACTTCAGAATTACCAGGTTCATCTTTCCAAAATGAGAAACATATCACAACTAAAGATCTCTGGGTGAATATGAATTCCCAGGAATCTGTGGGAATCTCTCCGGATATGTTCGGTGAGTTCATTTTTCCCTCTTATCGGGATCTTGCAGAGGAATTCGGTATGCTCTATTACGGATGTTGTGAACCTGTCCACGATGTCTGGGAGGATTACATCAGTAAACTTCCCAATCTGCGCAAAGTCTCAATCTCCCCGTGGTGTCATGAAAAAAGAATGGGTGAATATTTAAAGGGCAGTGAAGTAATCTACTCTAGAAAACCGAGTCCCAATTTTATCGGCATCGGGAAAAATCTAAATGAAGAAACTTTTTCCAAACATATACTTGAAACACTCGAGGCTGCAAAAGGGAACACTCTTGAGTTCATTTTCAGAGATATTTACAACCTCGAGGGGAATATCGGAAAACCAGGTAGAGCAGTGGAGATTGTCAGAGAGCTCATTGATTCAAACTGGTAATAATCTCATCTCCCTTATATAAGATTGTTGAATGGATCTCTCCTGAAATTTTGAGAACAAATGATATCTCCTCTTCCATCTGTGGAAATGTTCCTTTCCGGTTGCCTATTATCAGTTTCCTTTCTTCGTCAATCAAATGAATGTCTATCGTTGAAAAAGAGCCTTTTTCATAATTATAGTTGTTGTTTTCATCATGATAGAGAGTAAAGGAACCACATGTTCCGGGATAGATATTCAGGATAATTTCCCTATCGGAACTGTCGCCGCTGTGCTGGCTTATCCCCGATGTCGGAATGATTGCCCCGCTTCTGACAAAAAGCGGTATTATATCCAATGAAGCCGATGCCGAAATCGTCTGACCACCGGAATATTTTATACCGGTCCAGAAATCATACCAATCGGCACCAGCGGGAAGATAAACTGTACGGGTTTTATCAATTCCCTTAAGAGGTTCCGAATCCTTGAGATAATACATTGGTTCAGTTACAGGACAGACCATCAAGGCACTTCCGAACATGTACTGGTCTTTTATGTCGAAAACAGAAGGATCCTCTTGAAAATCGAAAGCCAGTAGACGCAATATGGTAAAATCATCGAGAGTCACCATTCCCGCCATGGAATAAATATAGGGAAGCAGCTTATACCTCAGTTCAATGAATTTGATAATGGTATCGTAAAAAATTTCTCCCTTATCACCGAATTTCCATACTTCACGGCGTGTATCCGTTCCATGAGATCGGAAAACGGGTAGAAAAGTACCAAATTGAAGCCATCTGGTATACAATTCTCTGTAACCCAGATCTTCTGATCCCTTTTCGTAATCTCCATTCCAGAACCAGTAATCTCCCTTTTTGACAAAAAAGGCTCCTATATCCAGGGTCCAGTAGGGGAGTCCCGAGGCGCAAAGGTTCAACCCTGCAGGAATCTGATTCTTCAGAGTTTTCCAGTTGGCGCTTATATCGCCAGACCAGAGAATTGTCCCGTATCTCTGCTGCCCTGTATACCCACTTCTTGTCAGATTGACTACTCTTTTTTCAGAGGTTACACTTCGCTGTCCCTCATAAATCGTTCTGGAGTGCATAAGAGGATAGGCATTGGTATATTCTTCATCCATATAGTTTTTTGCAGCATTATGAAAGTCTAGATAATTCTGGTCAGGTTCCTGCTTCAGTAAGTTAGTCCATTCAGGCGACTCCGGTTCACTGGCGTCGCACCACCATGCATCTATTCCCATTCTGAATAAGCCTTCATTTGTCTGTTTCCAGTATAAATCTCGGGCTTTCTTATCAAAAGCATTGTATATATCGGAATGTTTAAATAATCCGTCAATTCTTTTCATCTGTTTATGATTATCTGTTTCTTTGAACATATTCGGCCAGATGGAAATCATGAAATGTACACCGCATTCATGGAGGATCTTTATCATTTGTTCGGGATCGGGAAATCGCTGTGAATCAAATGACTTCTGTCCCCACATTCCCTCATTCCAGGACTGCCAGTCCAAAACTATGCAATCGAGGGGAATATTGCGTTTCCTGTATTCTTTTACTGTTTCAATGATTTCATTTTGGGATTCATATCGCTCCTGGGACTGCATGAAACCGAAGGCCCATTTGGGAAGCAAAGCCGCTTTACCTGTAATCAGTCGATATCCGCTTATAATCTTGTCAAAACTATCTTCGTGAAAAAAATAAAAATCCATTTCAGCAGCTGCTTCACTGTAGATATATGAACCGTATTCATTATCGTTAAAAATGACTGGTGAATAAGTATCCAGCAATATACCATAACCTCTAGTGGATAAAAGAAAAGGAACAGCAATTTTCATATTGGCCTGATGCACATACTGACGGGTTCCCCTCAGGTTGAGGCTTCCCTCTTCGTGCTGCCCCATACCGTATAGGGCTTCTCCATCAGTCCATTCAAATTCCAGCCTGAGATGATTCAGGTCTTTATAAAATTCTTTATTTGAATCTAATAGGACTTCCTTCACTCCGTCAGGGGTTTCAATTTTTTCGAAAAGACTGTTTTCATCGATTACATTTTTGTAAGCTTTGTAGGGTATTAGTGTTTTTCCACCTCTTGAAGGCTCTCTTGTCAGTAATCGGCCGTTCCTATCGTAATAGGACAATGCACTTGTCTCTTTATCGATAATGATAGTGATTTTTTTTGTATCCAATGTAATCACAGATTCTTCTACACTATAGGTCCAGGGTATAGAACAGGGTTTTGCCAAGGTTCCGGGACTTTGGGTCAGTGAAAACTTATCATCAAGAGTGTAGACTATTCTGATTATGCCATGAGCATATGGTTCCACTTTGATCTTCCCTTTCTCCGTATGAAGAATTAAAGCATCATCTGTTTTGCTTATATCTGTAATTTTTGCAATTTGGGGTTTATTTGCTGATAACATTGTAATCTCCTTCTCAAATCCACATCTATATGATATTAATATTATATAAGATGTATAACTGCTTAAATATATCATTTTGTAACATATATATGTCTTATCTGAATATATTTATTTGGATAGAGGTTTTATTTTGGATCAAATTAGTATTGATAATTATGAAGAAACACAATTGGGAAATGATGATTTCCAGTTCAACTGCTTTCATATCCGCAATTATGATACTCCACCACACTGGCACAATCATACTGAGATCATTTATATACGCAGCGGTAGCTGTACTATGTATATTAACGGGATTGCATTGTTGTGTGGTGAAGAGGATATTATCCTGGTGCCCCATGGCAGTTTGCACAGCATTGTAGAAAATGATTGTGCTGATTATTGTGCCATTGTTATCGGCGATTCCCTTTTTGCATCTATGATCACAGATATACACTGCAACAATATACTTTTTCCGTTTTTTTCAGATAATCCATATAATCCTATTCATATCAGCAGAAGGCTCCGCTCACATTCGGTACTGAGCGTTCCGATCAATACAATAATAACTGAGGAGAAAAATAGAAAAGAGGGTTTCAAGATGATTATCAAAGTTGAATTATGCCGTTTTTTTGCAGAACTTATTCGTGAATTCCCCGAACGGTCATTAGAAGAAACTGTACATCAGAATATAACAGCTCAAAAAATGAAGAAGGTGATTGAATACATTTCTATCCATTTCACTGAAAAGATAAGTATCTCTTTAATGGCCGAATATTCCCATATAAGCAATCAGCATTTCTGCAGGTTATTCAAAGAATTCACTGGTAAAACTTTTATCGATTTTCTTACCGACTACAGACTGGAACAGTCCAATCTCTTATTGAAATCGACGGATTTGCCTATAACCCGAATTCCCGAGCTGACAGGTTTCTGCAATGGAAACTATTTTTCCCGGGTTTACAAAAACAAATATGGTTTTCCTCCTTCATCTGCCCGGATGAATTAAACCTGAATTCTGCTTTTTTTCAGTAAACCCGATACATAAGATAATTTTACTCTTTTGAAATCTCTTATGCACCGGATTGTCGATTTATATAAACATGGAGAATCTTATTCAGGAGAATCAATTATTATGGTCAGGGCTGCTCTTTGTGAATTCAGGCTTAATTCAGAAAGGAACATAGGACTTCCCGATTATCTCGATTCAAGAATAAACCACTTCGTATACGAGATTCGCAATAATCCGGGAAACAGATATACAATCGATGAGATTGCCGACAAGCTCTGCTGCTCAAAAAATCAATGTATAAGAAGATTCAGGAAATATACAGGTTTGACACCGATTCAACTGGTAAACAGAATAAAAACTGAGATAGCGAAACAGCATTTAATAGCGACTAGTTTTTCAGTATCGGAAATAGCGGAAATACTGGGATTCTGCGATATGTATTATTTCAGCAAAGTATTTAAACAGTTTACTGGAATGTCTCCCAGTGCATTCCGGGCTAAATAATTCTTATATCAAATCATGAGAGATATATAACTTGTTCATTTCACGGAATTTTATATACTACATATATGGATAATTCTCAATTAATGAAAGACAAATTACTCATTTTTATAAATCAGCTTTTAGCAGGAGATTGCATTTGTCTGATCCCGAAACGAAAGGGTTTGAGAAAAATGATTGATTCACACATTTTCCACGATTATGCGGAAATTTTCCTGCAGATATCAGGGAAAACAAAATTCTCATTTCCCAGTGAAGAGTTAGAATTACACGGTGGGCAGATTCTTGTCGTTCCTCCTGAATTGCCCCATGGTGAAATTGCTGATAGTAGCGAAGGTCCTTTTGAGAATATAGTTATTACTCCCTATCTGGAATTACTCCAATGTCATATCTCAAGAGAGTCTAAGCAGGGGATTCCCACTATTTTTTATTATGAAACAGTGGATAGTAAGCAGAAACAGGAAATCCGTCAATATACGGATCTTTTGATAGCTGAAGGAAATCAGGATGATTTTTATGGAAAAACAATTTCCCGAGCTCTTCTGCTCGCACTACTGACAAATGTTGTGAGAATGCTGAGCACAAGTTCCGCAAGGACTGTAGAAAATACGAAAGTCAATGAAGTAAAAAATACTGTTTTAGCGCAATATCACAGCAGTCAGCTTTCGGTTTCCAAGTTGGCCGATCAGTTAAACTGCACCGCTGATTATCTCTCATGGTTGTTTCATCGGGAAACCGGTGAAACTTTGAATCGCTATATCAATGGTATTCGATTGAAAAGAGCTACAGATCTTTTAAAAAACACAGACTATGCAATTTCGGAAATTGCCTGGATATGCGGTTTTAAATCTCCAGCATACTTCTCCCGGACCTTTTCAAAAAAGTTTTTAAGTTCACCGAAAAAATTCCGAGAAAAGAATTAGAAAAAATATATTACTTCCCTAATGCATTCTTTCATGATTTTCATCTACAATGACTTTTCTTTTTTTGCTGATGAAAATCATACTGAGCGGCCACCACAATATTGCGAATACAGGAAATACAGACCATACAACTCCAGGAGATGTTATCAGATTAACTGCACCTAAAAAAGCAATGATCAACAGAGTTCCCCCAATAGCGAACAGTACCGGCTTTCTTGTTTTTGCATAATACATTGCCAAAGGCCACCAGATAAGAGCAAAAGCGGGATATATAAACCATATGTGTCCCGGAGCAAGAAGTAAATTTAATATTCCGTAGTATACTATCCCTGTGGCTGCTGAAAAGAGAGCAAATCTGAATGTCTTTACCTGCTTGGGGAACATGGACATAACCAGAGGCCAGACAACGGGAAATACAACATATAAGAACCAGGGATATCCAGGATTATCTATAAAATTTTCAAAAGCTACAAATAACAATACTGTAAAACTGCCTAATATTGACAGAGCTCGATAATTCTTCTTCAGACTAAAGTGTACACAAGCCTGGGTGGAAACTGCTATCAACGCCAGTTCAAGAACCCATATCTCTTTTATACCGGCAATAAATAATACTGCTGCGACAAAAGCTGCCGATATGATTACAGAACTTAAAGTAGCCCATTTCCCTTGATTCCTATACCAGAAGGAACTTGAAATCATCGCTATGAGAATCCCATATGCAACAAATATCGACCATGGGTATGATGGTGATACAAACAGATTCAAGAGTATGTAATACCCTGCAAAAATGATTCCCGATGCAAGTAAAATAGTCTCTATTTTTATGTATTTTTTAAGCACTAGCAGAGCAGGCCAGAGCAATACAGGAAACGCTGCATAAAAAGCCCATCCTATTGCAGGTGTTGTAATGTAGTCTGTAACAAAGAAGAAAGAAATAACAAGCAGACTACCTATGATGGATAGCAATTTCATATTTTTCTGTTTCACACAATAGACACTTAAGGGCCACCACAATAGAACAAATACCGGAAAGAAAGACCATGGAAATCCAGGGGAGGTTATCATATTTACTGTTATAAAAAAAAGAACAGTTAAGAAGCTTCCTGATACAGATAAGAGCAAAGAGTTTTTCCTACGGCCAATGTAAATACCTAAAGGCCACCATAACACTGCAAATATTGGAAATATACACCATGGAAATGCAGGAGAAGTGATCATATTGACAGCTATAAAAAACACAATGATCAGGGCGCTTCCCGTTACAGCCATCATCATCGGACTTTTCTTTGTATATGAATATACAGATAACGGCAACCATAAAACACCGAACACCGGGAATAGACTCCAGGGGAATTGTGGAGAAGTTAATATATTAATACCGATGAAGGTTGCAACCAATAATGCGCAACCGGTCAGTGAAAACCCCAATTTTAGATTTTTCATACTATTCTCCTTTTATCTTCGCTTAAGCCATCCGAAAAGCATTGTCAGTGGCCACCAGAGTAAAGCGAATATGGGGAAGGGATACCAGATAACACCAGGAGAGAAATACAGATTGATAAAAACTATCAGTGCTATTATCAATACCGATCCCCAGACGGAATAACCCAATCTGATCAATGCAAGCTTCTGCTCTTTCCCGCTCTGTTTTTTGTAAAGTTCTTTTTTTATGTCCTCTATATCACCAAAATCGACAATGGCTTTATTCACAGCATCTTCTTCACTCTTACCCTCATTCATAAGGTCCGAAACTTTTTCCTGAAGATTCAATGTTATTTCTTCCAGGATTTCTTTTTTTTCCTGGCTATCTTCAATCTCTCTAAATAATCTCTCAACATGTCTTCGAATTACACTCATTAAATTTCCTCCATAAAAATATCAATATTCGTTTTCGCAATTTTCCACTCTACAAGACGTTCCTTAAAGAATGCAGTTCCCATGGATGTCACTTTGTAGTACTTCCTTCTACCGCCTTGTGTTTCATCACCGTAATAAGATTTTATTAGTTTCTTTTTTTCCAGTCGCTGAAAGACGGCATAGAGAGTTGCTTCTTTAATTTCAAAAACATCTCCGGTTCTAAGAGCTATTTCTTTTGAAATCTCATATCCATAGCGATCTTTTTCCATTATCAATCGCAGGATAATTGAGTCCAGGTGCCCTCGTATAATATCACTACTAACCAAAGAATACCTCCATCTGATGTATTACTACATCACATAGAGTACTATAGGAGACATTACTCTACCTGTCAAGGTAATTTGGTAAATTCAATAGAAGTCTATTTGCTGAATAATCTTTCTGAAGAGAATAATGGATCTGAAGTCAGGTTTATTCCGAGATCTCTCAAACCGGCTTCATCCCCTGGAGGTGGCATATGAGTCAGATGCATTTCACAGAGCTTCAGTTTTTTCAACTGTTTTACAGCCAGGAAAGCGCTGCTGTTTGTGGAAATAGATGCTGCTAAAGCTATGAGAGTTTCCTCCAGGTCCAGGGTTATCTCATTACTGCCTCTAATTTCTCCTTTTAAGTCACTTATAGACTGAATAACCGTAGGTGAAATCAGATGGATTTTCTGTGGCAATCCGGCAAGGAATTTTATGGCATTTAATACGACAGCAGATGATGCATGTAAGAGAGGTGAATTTCTTCCTGTAATTATTGTTCCGTCAGTTAATTCCAGAGCGGCGCCACAGTAGATCCCGTGATTGCCTTTAGTTTCATCTTTCTGTGCTTCTATCGCGGTCATTCTTGCGCTCCCCACAACATTTCTATCCTCCAATGAGGCTCCTACTTCCTGCATAATAAGTTCTGCACGCTCTACAGTATCCTTTTTGCCCAGACCCAGCATATATTCGCAGGAATAACGAAGTGTTCGGCGGATAATCTCCTGTTTTGCAGCTAATTCAGCAGCCTCATTATCCACAATGGCAAAACCGATTCGGTTAACTCCCATATCTGTGGGGGACTGATAAAGAGAGCTTGATCCTGAAATTTTTTCTAAAATCCGTTTAAGGAGGGGAAAAGCCTCTACATCCCTATTGTAATTAATAGCGGTTTTTCCATATGATTCAAGATGGAAAGGATCAATGATATTCACATCTTTCAAGTCCGCAGTGGCAGACTCATAGGCAACATTGACAGGGTGTTTCAAAGGCAGGCTCCATATAGGGAAACTTTCAAACTTGGCGTAACCAGCCTGAACACCTCTTCGGTTTTCATGATAGAGCTGAGACAGACACGTACCCAGTTTACCGCTGTTCGGTCCCGGTCCGGTGATCACCACCAGAGGTTTTGTTGTTTCAATATAGGGATTGGAACCATATCCCTCATCGCTTACGATAAGGTCGATATCCATGGGATATCCCTTTGTCGCCCTATGTATGGTCACTTTAATTCCACGTCTCTTCAGTCTGTTGATAAATAATTTAACTGAAGGCTGATCATTATATCGAGTGACAACAACAGAGTTGACGGTCAGACCCCAGTCATGACTCAGATTATCAATCAGCTTCATCGCATCTGCGTCGTAAGAAATGCCGAAGTCAGCCCTGGTTTTCCTGCTTTCGATATCGCCGGCGTATATGCAGAGAATAATTTCCGCCTGGTCTTTCAATTTCTGAAGTAGCCGCATTTTCACATTGGGATCAAAACCGGGTAGAACTCTGGAAGCATGGTAATCAAAAATCAGCTTTCCTCCGAATTCGAGGTAGAGTTTATCATCAAACTGTTCCATGCGTTTTAATATGGCTTCAGTTTGTTCCTCGAGATATTTTTCAGTATCAAAAGCTTTTTTCAGGGGCATAATATGATCCTTCAAGATATAAAATTTCAGAACTCATTTTAGCACGATGCCAACTACCTGAAAACTATAAATCCCGATTGCCAATTGAATATTATCTCCTTTACACAACTTCTTCACAAATCCAATTTTATTTGGATATTGAGGAATAAGTCACAGAGAATTATAATTTACATATTGGAGATCAATATGAAAGCGATAGTATGGACAAAATAATAAACAGTGTTAAAGCAAAGATTGATACACCAGTTGGTGATTTCAATATTCAAGGAGCTGTAACCAAAGAACCTGTACCCTTTGAAAACAGAAAAAAGCTGGAATACAGGAAATATGAAATAGGGGATTCATGGGGAGAATTGTTTGATTGTGCATGGTTTCACCTCACCGGTAGAATTGATCCTTCGGTAACTGAGCCGGTCTATCTGAAACTGGATATGAACTGTGAAGCACTGCTTTTCAACAAAAGGGGTATTCCAGTAAAAGGTTTTACAAACGGGAGCTCCAACTTCGGTTCTATGGGGAAACTCGGTTCACCGGCAAAGTGTTATTATCCATTAAAAGACTTTACGACCACAGAGGGTGAAGTTGACTTGTGGCTGGATGCCGGAATGAATGACCTCTTTGGAAAAGTGAAAAATGAGGGTAGAATTGAAACCATACAGATGGTCAACAGAAACCTTTCTCTAAGGGAACTCTATTACGATCTGACAAGCCTTACATCTCTGAAACAGATTTCATTAAAAAATGATAAAGAAGCTTTTAAAATCTATCGTAAAGGTCTGAAGCAAGTCTCCATGATTATCAGGAAAGAAGAAAAAAATTGGGTTGAGAGCGCTCGTGCTGTAACAGCTTCCCTACTGAACACAGAGACAAATGCAAAACACGAAATCAGTGCGATAGGCCATGCTCATCTGGATCTTGCCTGGCTCTGGCCTATTCGGGAAACTTACAGAAAAGGAGCCAGGACATTCGCCAATGTTCTTCGTTTGATGGAGCAATATGAAGACTTCAAATTCGGAGCCAGTCAACCACAGCTGTATCAGTGGATTAAAGAGCAACAACCCCAATTGTATGAAGAGGTGCTTGAAAGAATAAAAGAAGGTCGTTGGGAAGTTCAGGGGGGCATGTGGGTTGAAGCTGATACCAATGTCTCTGGAGAAGAAGCCCTAATTCGGCAGATGCTCTATGGTATTAACTTCTTTAAAGAGGAATTCGGCATTAGAGTCAAAAGCCTGTGGTTGCCCGATGTCTTTGGTTATTCCGGGAATATGCCTCAAATCATTAGAAAATCCGGCCTCGATTATTTTATGACCATTAAACTCTCATGGAATGACACGAATCAATTCCCTTATCACAGTTTTAACTGGCAGGGTATCGACGGTTCAAAAGTCCTGGCCCATATGCCGCCCGAAGGAGAGTATAACAGTCCCGCCAATGCTCAATATCTTTTTAAATCGATGGAAAATTTTAAAGAGAAGAAAATTTCCAATCAGACATTGAGTTTATTCGGTGTTGGTGATGGGGGAGGCGGCCCCTCGCCAAGTCATATTGAACGTATCAGAAGGCTCGATGGAATCGCTCCTATGGCGAAAGTCATAATGGAGACATCAAATAATTTTTTTGAGAAAATTAACCAACTGAAAGATAAATTTCCCACTTTTTGCGGCGAGCTGTATCTGGAAAAACACAGGGGAACCTATACATCTCAGGGCAATGTAAAATACTATAATAGAAAAATGGAACAGAAGCTCAAAACATTTGAAACACTTCTGGTTCAGCTAGGACAATATAGCAACTATAAACCTGCTGTGAAAAAGATCTGGCAGGAAGTTCTTCTCTATCAGTTTCACGACATTCTACCCGGTTCATCTATAAAACGGGTATATGATGAATGTCTGGCTCGTTATGAAATTCTCGATAAACAGATTAATGAAATAATTTCTGAAATTCTGAAAGCCAGGTTGATTAAAGAAAATGAGCCGGTAGAAGTGGAATCAGTTCAGATTTACAATCCTCTTCCTGTTGAAGTTCTCCTTTCGCATATCTCTGAAAATCACTATCATCAGTTTAATGTTGCTCCCCTTTCCGGGAAAATAAACAGAACACAATCATGGAAAAAAACGATAAAAGATGATGACAGAGCACTTGAAAATAAACTTATTAAAATCGAATTCTCAAAAGATGGTTCCATCTCATCAATCTTCGATAAACAGAATGGAATAAAAATTCTGAAAAGTGCAGGAAACCATCTGAGAGTGTATACAGATACTGCCGATGCCTGGGATATTTCACGATACTACCGTTTTCAGCGAAGCTCCAAAATGAGTTTGTATAAAACTGAAGCCTATAGTTATGGTCCTGTCGGAGAAATTGTCCAGTATTACAAATTCGGAAAAAACAGAATTATTCAGAAAATAAGGCTGAAACCTGACAGTCGGCGAATCGATTTTGATATCAGTGCCCAATGGAAGAGTCTGCATACAATGCTCAGAACATCGTTCCCCTTGAATCTTAAAACAGATAAAGCTGTTTTCGATATTCAGTTCGGTCATCTCTACCGTTCCACGAAGAATGCTACAAAAAAAGAGAAAGCTCAGTATGAAGTCTGCGGCCAAAACTGGGTGGATATGAATAATGGTACCTGGGGCGCGGCTTTGATCACTGATTGCAAATACGGTTTCAGGGCCAAAGGAAGCACTCTTGATCTCAATCTGATAAAGTCAACAAATTACCCTGCAAAATCGGGAGACCTGGGATCACACAAAATAAGTTTTGGGCTCTATATTCACAATGGTGATCACATCGAGGGAAAAGTTGATGGTGAAGCTATGGAATTTAACAGCTGGTTTCCTTTTTATACTGGTTCCGGAGAAACGGGAGAAGCATTATTCAAGCTGAGTACTGACAATATTACCTATTCCACTGTAAAAGAGAGTGAAGATGGTAAAAATTTGATTATGAGACTCTACGAACGGAATGGCTTGGAAGCCGATACCACGCTGACTATAAACAGAGCTGTAGATAGTATATATACAACAAATATGGTGGAAGAAAATCCCATAAAAATAACTGACAGCAGTGAAGTCCAACTACATTTCACACCTTTTGAAGTAAAGACTCTGAAAATTGTTGAATCTAAAGTGTTCTGATAACCAGTCCTGATGTACAAAACATCAGGGCTGGTTTTTTATATAATAATTCTCAAAATCACTTTCTTTATCAAAATCCAAATCTGTCCAGTCAAGACATTTTAATTGAGTTTGTTCTGTAACCTCGTCAATAAATTTTACTACAAAATGGAATTTGTTAAACGTATAAATCTTCTCAGGTTTTTCACCGGGTCCTGTTAAAAATATATGATAATTATTCACGATTCCATCTTCATCTTCATTGATTCGTATATAAATAATTTCATAGTAATTTGTCATATTGATTTTACGAAGAATACGAGATGATTTTTTGAAACTATTTGATTCAATAATTGAGAGTTCCTTTCTATCGTAGTCTACCAGGAAGGCATCATTGAGGATCAAAGTTTTTGTCAGTGCGACATTGAGCACTGTTGGAATAGTGATCCCTAAAGTGGAAAGAACAATATAAGAGAAAAGCTCTCTTATTGAAGTTTCTTCACCATTAAACATCACTAAACCTTTTGAAATTATAAACCAGATTATAAATAGCAGGAACAGTGTAGAGATAGTCAATATAGTGATTATATTAGCAGAACTGCTACTCTTTAAATCAATAGAAATTTCACTTTTCATATATTTTCCACAAACTGAATTTTTAAACCATCGGGATCCTGAATATAGAAAAACCTGATATGTGGATTTGGTTGAAAAGGACCGGAATGGATACTGATCCCTTTTGTTTTTAATTCTTCAATAAACCGGTCTGTTGAATCAATTATAAACCCAAGGGAAATGTCTGTACCAAAACCGGGAGCCGCATTTTGTTTGTTGAAAACAAGTTCTATCTGAGTGTCTCCTTCTCCGAGAAAGGCAATATCCATTTCTTCGTTAGGCTCTATTCTCCGGGTAAGTTTTAGCCCGATAATTTCCTGATAAAATTTAATTGATTTGTCTATGTCACTGACACTGATCGTTGTCCAGCAGAATTTCATATCCTTCCCCCTGAGCCATTGTATCTCTAAATACAGATACTTGTCAGCCAGGGGGAAAGAAATTAATCTCCCCAGTCATCATCTTCTGCAATAGGCGTGAATCCTCTTCTCATGGTGTTTTCACTGACAAGTCTAGGATCCATAAAATTCAGTAGATAGTCGGGGCCTCCTGCTTTGGTTCCGGCTCCGGACATTTTTGCACCACCGAATGGCTGCCTGTATACCAGAGCTCCAGTATTGTGACGGTTCAGATAGAGATTGCCAACTCGGAAGTCTCTTCGAGCCTGATTCAGATGATCGGGACTGCGGCTGTAAACCCCTCCAGTCAGAGCGAATCTTGTTGAATTAGCCCATTCAATAGCCTGATCAAAATCTTGGACTCTCATTACAGAAAGAACCGGTCCGAAAATTTCCTCCTGTGCGATTCTGTGTTCCGGAGTCACTCCGTCGAACACTGTTATGGGAATATAATAACCTTCTTCCGGTATTTCACTCTGATAAATCAAATTTCCTTCTTTCCTGCCGATCTCAATATATTCGAGGATTTTATCCCTTGCAGAACTATCGACTACAGCGCCCATGAAATTCGCCGGGTCTTCTGAGGTGCCAAGCTTTAAAGCAGCAGCTCCTTTTTGCAGTCTATCTATAAATTTATCATAAATCGGATCTAAGACAATCACTCTGGAACAGGCTGAACACTTCTGACCCTGGAAACCGAAAGCAGCATATAAAACTCCGGGCACAACTTCATCGAGATTGGCATCATCATCGACTATAATCGCATTTTTTCCACCCATTTCACAGACTACTTTTTTTACATTGGCCTGGCCTGTCTGAACTCTAGCTGCTTTCTCAATTATACGTAGGCCTACATCCATAGAACCTGTGAAAGCTATCATGCTGATATCCTTGTGCTCTACAAGATAATCACCCATAATTCTGCTTCTTCCCGGAGTATAATTGAATACTCCCGGCGGTAAACCGACTTCTTTAAAAACTTCAACAAGGTGATGTCCTATGACAGAAGAGAGACTTGATGGTTTGAAAATGACAGTATTTCCTGTGACAATAGCCGCAGAAACCATTCCCGCACTGATAGCCAGAGGAAAATTCCACGGAGAAATCACAGCAGCTATACCTTTAGGTTCATAGAAATGCAGGTTTATCTCACCGGGCATATTTCCCATTCTTTTCGGAGTTCCCAGCCTAATCATCTCTTTCGCATAAAAATCGAGAAAATCTATGGCTTCTGCCAGATCAGCATAAGCCTGGTCCCATTGTTTGCCCACTTCCAGGACCTGCCAGGCTGAATATTCAAATATTCTCTCCCGCATGATCTGTGCACCGCGTATCAGATATTGAGCACGCTCCTCCGGAGGTGTATCTCTCCATATAGGAAAGGCTGCTTTCGCTGCTTTCAGGGCATTATCAATTTCTTCTACTCCAGCCTGACAGATTGTACCGATCACCTCAGATGGTTTATTGGGATTGAGAGAATCAATAGTATCGGATGTTATAATCTCTTTATTATCAATATACAGAGCATATTTTTTTCCCAGTTTTTTTCTGACATCAAACAGAGCGTGAGGGAATGCCTCCCGATGGGTTTTCTTTTTAAAGTCAACCATCGGTTCGTTAATGAAATAGGACCTCTTGGGATTTAAGATTTGTGTTTTGTCTTCTGCGAGTATATCAACTGGATTTTTAAGAAGCTTCTGTACTTCGCCGCCATCGGCAAAAGTCTGTTTGAGGAATGAATCATTAGATGTATTTTCAAGAAGTCTTCTGACCAGATATGCCATTCCGGGGATCATCTCTCCATAAGGAGCATATAACCTAATCCGCTTGGCTATTTTCCTCAAACCCTTTCTAACTGGTTCAGCCATTCCATAAAGCACCTGAAATTCATAGGCATTTTCAGGTGCGCCGTTCTCTTCGGCCATTTCCATAACAGCTGAAATAGAACGGATATTATGAGAAGCGCATGCCAAATGACATCTTTCGTGGTTTTTCAGAATTATTCCTGCATGTCGTTCGAAAGCAGCATCAGATTCGGCTTTTTTTAAATATAGAGGATTTTCCCATCCCATTTGTTTCGAAAGTACAGTCTCATAGTCCCAATATGCCCCTTTAACCAGTCTTATTGATAAATGAACATCCTTTTCCTTCGCCCAAGAAATCAGTTCATTCAGATCCTCATCGGTTTCTTTTAGATAAGATTGAAGAACTACTCCCAAATAGGGATAATCGGGGAAATCCAATTTTAATCGTTTAAATAATTCAATTGTTATTTCTTTGAACTTGTACGATTCCATATCAATGCAGAGATAACCATTCATCTCTATCACTTTTTCAAATATTTTTTTTATTCTCAAATAGAATTTTTCAACTGTCCCATCAAAGTTTTTAGGTTTTGCCTGTGAATACAAACCAGATGGTTTGACGGCGATATTTACTTTAGGACTGTGACCCCAGTCTAAATCGGGATCGCCATCACCGGGATCTATAGCTGTCCAATCACTCTGGGCTGTTTTCAGATGTTCCAGCAATTGTATGTAGGCATCGACATATTCTTCTGCTTCCACTTCATTGACTGTAGCTTCTCCCAGAATATCGATAACAAAAGTGAAACCCTCTTTTCTCATCTTTGTCAGGTTTTTTACGGTATCTTTCGCCCCTTCTCCAACAATGAACTGTTTAGCCATCTCTTTCATATTGAATGCAATAGCTTTATTGAGTACAGATGCTCCCAGATTTCCCGAAACCAGTGAGGACTTCGCTCCCCATTTTAAGACAGCTGGAACATTTTGCTCGTCTTTACCGAAATATTCTTTTATATGAGCTGTAAGCATTGGTCCGGTATTCAAATAGGGGAAAACATCTACGAATCTGAACAACTGGACTTTGAAGTCCTCATTTTTCATTGCCCAGTCCATTACTTTCCCGATCCATTTCGACTTGTTGAAAACAGATGTCGGTTCATTTTGAATAGTCGAAAAAAAATCTTCTCCTCTCGATATGATTCTGTCATTAAGGCGATCAGTTATCATGGCAGGTCCTCCTGATTAATTATATGAACCCATTATCACGATCAGTCAAGAGTTAGTTCAAATTGATAAATATGAAGATTACGAAGTAATTTATTACAATTGATTTTCTTTTTTTCCATTTTGTGGTAGTGTCCCTGTTCATATGCATACAAACCAGAAAAAATTCAAACAATCACCTAAAAGATTTCATCCGAAAGGATTGAACATAATTTTTGAAGATCACTATATCGTCGTTGTCGAGAAGAGAAGCGGTTTGCTCTCTGTCGGCAGTGATAAAATCAAAGAGAATACTGCCCATTATCTGTTAAACGAATATGTTAAAAAAGGGAACCAGAAATCCAGGAACAGAGTGTACATTGTGCATCGCCTGGACAGAGATACATCGGGACTTCTCATCTTTGCAAAAACGGAACAGGCCAAATTGTATCTTCAGAATGAATGGGAGCACTTTGAAAAGAAATACTATGCTCTTGTTCATGGAGTCCTTGCAGAAAAAGAAGGCCTCATCACTTCATACCTGGCAGAGAACAGCATTCACAGAATGTATTCAGTCACTAATCCGGAAAAGGGCAAACTGTCAAAAACTCAATACAAGGTGATTCGAGAATCTACTAAATTCAGTCTTGTGCTCATTGATCTTCTAACGGGAAGAAAAAATCAGATACGTGTTCATTTTGCAGACAAAGGTCATCCAGTCGCTGGTGATAAGATATATGGCGAAAAAGAGAATAATAGAGATATCAAAAGGCTGACTCTCCATTCATCTTTTATGAAAATCAATCATCCTTTTACAAAAGAGGAAATGATATTTGAATCTCAAGCTCCCGCTTATTTCAAAGCTCTGGTGAACGGGAAGTAGTCTTTCCGATTATAATAACCCTATCAGCTGTAAAATCGATTTTCTCAGTGATTTCAATATCCTCTGGAAGATTGGCCATAACGCTATTGGGAAGTATGATGCAAAAGCTCTTTATAAAGGGAATCCATGCTTTGAACAATTCCAGGGATAAATCTTTCGTATTGGAATTCCATGAGCGGTCAGCAGGAAAGTCCGATACCAGACAGCAGTTCTTAGTCCACGGTTCCATTGCATCTCTATGGGGCAATTCAATATCCAGGCTGAGCATGTCCCTGTTCAATCTGGCCATTCTCAGCATTTTATAGTTATTATCTGCAGCATAAGTTTCTTTATTGGAAAGCAATGAAGCCAGTGGGATTAAACCTGTGCCGCAGCAAGGATCGACTATCGGCTCATCCGGGGCGAGTTTCACCAGGGTGAGAGCCACTTGTGAAGTTAGTGAAACACAGGTTCTTTCAGTTATATCCTGTAGATTTTCAATAATACTGTCTTCTTTCTCAGTTAAAAAACCTGCGATCCATATAATATTATCCGGTGAAAACACTAAAATGATTGAGGCTGGGTCCGATGCTCTTATATCACCTGCCAGATGTTTTTCCGCCAACAGAGCATAACTCATAGATCCCGATCTTCTTGTTCCGACAAGTTTTTCCACTCTATAGGGAGAAGGAATTTCAGTATGGAAATTTGTGATAACCTCTTCGGCACTCTCTCCACGGGAAATCTCTTCAACAGTGAATCCTGCATAAGCACTTGAAGGAAGATCGAAGTCATCACCGGTAAAAAAACGCTCTGAAACCTGGGTCAGATCGGCTGCCATCATTTCCGCTCTCGACAGAGCCTCAAATCCTCTTTTGTAATTTCTGTGTACCCAGATCATAGAAGATATAATCCTGTTGTATTATCATTTGTCACAATATATCTCCCGATTTCAGTAAATAGTTATGATAAGTTATAAGGAGATTTAAAAAAAGACAACTGCTAAAGGGAGAACTCTTTCAAAAATGGTGCGTGACTGGAAGTAAAAACAGGAGGGGTTCTCTTTAAAATGTTTCCTATCTCATTTATTTTGCGAAAATCATTGTCCAGAAAGTTGCGGATCTCACCACGACTCCATAAATCAGGGTGATTAAAGTTTTTATAGATAGCCAGATCTCCGTCATAAAAATCCATAGATTTCAGACCTTTACTTTCTATACTGGCAATTGGCATGTTAAATATCGATGCATTTAAAAAGCTTATTGAGTTTGAGTGCTTCTGAATGAAATCCCTGGTCCTGTAAGCAGAATCGCGATTTTCCGAAGGAGTACCGAACATGATATAAATAAATGTGAGTATTCCAACCTCTATAAGATTTTCCAGTATTGTTGAAACCAAATCCAGACGAATCCCTTTTTTTAATTTATTCAGAACTTCCTGATCTCCTGATTCCAGTCCCAGACACAACATTCTGCAGCCCGATCGGGCTAATTTCTGACAATATTCCATATTGGTCATTTCTGTTAAAAATCGACTGAAACCATACCACCCGGGACCGGGAGGTCTGATGATTAATTGTGCGAGTAATTCCGGACTTATTTCACTATCGCAAAGGTGAATTAAAGCAGGGCTATGTTTATCGGATAGCTCCATTAGTTGTTCCGTTACCGCAACAGGAGACTTCTCACAATAAGGATTTTGTTCCCATGTTTCAGAGCAGAATGTACATCGTTTCCAGGAGCATCCCAAAGCCGCAGCATAGGGGAGTATTCTTCGGGGACTCAAATAATCTTCAGATTTTTCTCTTGAATATAAATCAGCAAAATATGGTGTTCCCGGACCTTTATATTTTCGTCCTGTAAATTCAACTACTTCCCTTTCTCCTTCTTCCCATGCAATGGCATGGGTTACACTTTGAAGGAATCTCATATCCGACGGTCCTTTCATCCATGAATTGATGAGACTGCCGCCAATAATAATTTTTACCCCGGGATAATTTTTTTTAACCCATCCGCATATTGCCATTGCAATTAATGCCTGACTGAGAAACGCGATGGATATCCCCAAATGAGAATTTTTATTCTCCTGCAGAAGATCAGCAAGCCTTCGGGAAAACCAGGGATAAAAAATATTCTCTTCGGGATTCTCTGCGCTATAGATTAGATCTGATGATTTTAAAGGCGATAATCGGGGGTCCTGGTAATCAGCCGGGCTTATCCGGATACCCGACTCCAATACAGGCAATGCAGTTTGTGTAAGTAATTTTATGTCATAAATTTTCTTCTTATAACTGTCAAAGGACTTTATTTCTCCAGAAAAACTCAAAATAGATTCTCTATTTCGTCTGACTCGCGCCGCCTGTCTATCCTCAGGATTTCCTGCTGGTTGATTCGCCAGCCATAAATATCCTTCTAATGCGCCGTCAATCAAAGTAACCGGTTCTCCCGCTTCAATCAGAGCTCCTGCCAAGTGGGCAAGAGCCACAGGCGGTTCACAGTTTCTGACTTGAGGAGGATGAATCAATATCATTAGAGATTGCTTACATTCCGCTTTAACTCATCAATTTTCCAGGCTTCTTTAATTAGTGATACATGAATAATATCTGTAATTAGATGTCCTTTGGGCATCTGTGGAGTATTGTCATCAATATCTTCTACAGGGGCGGGACTCCATTTCTCATAAGTCGCTTGGAATGTGTCTGTAGATATCTGCTTGATTTTCAGTTTGGCTATACCCCATATCTGCACACCGGGTATGACGGGATTCATACCATCGAGAATCCATTGTTCGGGATCAATGATTCCCGATGAACCCTCATAAGATGTTCTGACTTTTGAAGTGACATAAATAGTGCTGACTTCGTTGATATCACCTTTTCCGGCCTTTTTGACAATACAGTCTTCCAGAGCTTCAGTATCGAGTGCTTTTATCGATTCGTAATAGAAAGCGACAACTTCTTTCTGGGTCATTCCAAGAGTTTCTGGTGGTGCCAATGCTTTTGATAATGGTGCCTGTATTATTGCACCGAGAACAACCAGAGTTGCAACAGCTGCCAGAATCTTATTGCGATTACTTTCAAAGAATCGTGATAAAACATTTTTCTTTACCCGTTTATTCTCAATTTTATTCTGATTGTCAATAATTTTCTGTTTTTCGAAATCGTTGATTTCTTTATTCAGACAACCGTCTATTAGCCAGTCTTCAAGAACTTCACGCCAACGGCTCAGATCACCTTTGCCCTCAAAAGAATCATCAATCAATGTGACGATTTTTTCTTTCAGTTCCGGTTGACTCATCAATGGCGATTTATAGTTCTTTTTGCCTATACATTTTTCTATTTCATCTTCATCGGTTCCGGGAAAAGGTTCTTCTCCGGTAATTGATTTATAAGCGAGGGTCGCGATTGTAAAAGCTCTTGCGCTATTTCCACCTAGAGAGGGATTATTCCAGGGATAAATCATTTTCATACTGTCTTTTCTCAATCTGTGAGTATTGAGAAAATCCATTAAATGAGGTGGGAAAAAGAGTATTTTTCCATCATCAGTCCTAAACACAGAGCTCAGGCTGAATTGATGTACGGGGAATTTTCTATCTTTAATCAAATAAAGTGCCGAAGTCAGTTCATTCAGTATTTGAGGAGTCATCTCCAGTTCAGCCAGGGTTTTACCTTTGATATAGGGACCGTAGTAGAACATTTTACTGTCGATTTCTGTCACACCTTCAAGATTCCAATTTTTTATATCGTCATTATAGATTATCAGTCCCGGCAGGGATTTTAATTTGCTGGTATCAACTCCAATAAAGGATCTACTCTTTAAACCGCTGTTTATAGCCAGATACTTATCAGTTTCATTTTCTAAAAAAGCAGCGCCATTTTGTGTACTGCTAACAATAAAATCCATAAATTACCTCAAATAATTGCATTCAATATTTTTTATCTTAACTTATTGGAACTATTATATGATAATTATTAACAGGAACTCCATGGAAAAAGAACAGAGAAAGAAAAAATCTACAAAGATTGAATTATATCAACCAGCCAACTCCAATAGTTATACTGTCGAATCACTGGCGCTGACTGTTCCGAGTATCAGACTTATTTACGAGCATAGTTTCCGTCATTGCAAAGGGGGAGATATTGAGGTTAAGAGGATAAATGCCTATAGCAGTGATACTTCGCTAATAAAACCATCTAAATGTCCGGAGTTCTTCACTATTCCCCAATTCTACAAGACTTTTGGAGACCATTCTAAAGAAATTTTTAAACCCCTGATAAAGAAGGGTTATGTCCATCTCGAAAATAATCATGTCAAAGTCAATCAGAAAGCTAAACTGGCAACACCTGAGAGCTTTCATCTCGGTTTTGGTGAAGTTATTGATCAGGATATATTAAAAAAACTTAATAGTGTGTTGTGGCGTAGAATATCAATGATCCGCGATAAAGAGGGCAATCTCGATCCTATGGCAGAAAGTCTGCTGACATATCAGGGTTCCACCGTAATTGGAGAGAAAGACGGTATAAGAAATTATAAATTCAGAATCGGACACACCATTTTATCTGTAGAATTTTATCAGGAACCTGCCATCGAACTCCTGGAACTTGTAAGCCTGAGAATTTTACTGATTTTTCAGGAACAACTTCAGAATTTTTTTCACGCTTCAGCCATTCAGAATTATGATAAAGACTTCTGGTTTAAAAATAAGAACAAGAGGAAACTCTTTTTTGACATAGTATCCACTTTTCTCTATCATTCGTGGAATCCCTTTGACCTTGAGGAATGTGTAATCCTGATCAAAAGTGGCAGCGGTATTTATAATTTTGCAAATGGCAAAATTATATACAGTTTTGATTACGATGGATCTGAATCCAGTCTGGTAGATGAATCAGTGGAACTGGAAAGACAGGTAAACGATTCCAATACGGAGTTCATCCAATATGATATAGATATTGGAATAAACAGAGAAAAGATGGTTCCCATTTTAATGACAATTTATCTGAAAAGCCGAAGTCACTATAATGTCGATCCTCGAATAAACAGGTTGAGTCATCATTATATCAAGATGTTCATTGAATCAGTAGGGAAGCTGATTGATGTAATTATACCCATAATTCAGAAAGAGCGAACTCTTGAAGCATTAAAATGGAAAACCTTTTATGATAAATCGAGAATTACCGGTCACCAGATTGGAGAAGACCTGAACCGCATTTTGTATGAATCAGTAAGAATTCTGAAAGTGGTTTACAGGATACAGGATATTGTCGTATACAGCGACGATCCTACAGTGCTGGATATGATTACTATTTTCAGACAGCTCGACGAAGAAAAACATCGAAATTTTACTTACAGATATACCACAATGAATGAACGTGAAATCAGAGAAGGCCATTATATCACCTGTAATCTCAACGAAACAGCTCAGGAAAGACTGCTCTTATACATTAAATTGCCCAGACAGTATAAAACGAAATCAAACGATTATCTGGCTGGAACATATCTATATAGGCTTCTGAAAGAAATTTCAGAGTACCTCGACATATCCGATCATAGGGAGTTTATTCAGATTGTTTCTCAGACATTTCTTTATTTGAACCTGACTTTGACAGAGAGAGAGACAAAAGAAAAACTGATAAGCCGTTTCCCCAGGTTGAATTATCAGAAACTTCATATAGCAATAAATAAAATCACGTCGAGCTTTTCTGAATTTTTCGCTCTACTAGACACGATCAATATCAATATAAACTCCAGTATAAGTGCAATGAGAGGAAGCCGTGATAGTTTGACCGGACTGTATAACAGACAGACACTGAACAGAAAAATGGCCAGTTTTTTCAGTGACTATCAGAATGCCGGCCCCGGTTTCGGGATCATGTTCATCGATATGGATTCTTTTAAAATCTACAATGATACAGTTAATCATTCATTTGGTGATAAACTGATCATCAGACTTGCCGAACATCTGCTGAAATGTCAGCGCGACTTGAGTTATGAGTCCATTCCTTCCCGATTCGGTGGAGATGAATTCTGTTTCGGTATAAATGAAATAGAAGCACACAAATTTGAGGAAATATCTTTTACAACATTTGCAACTATTACCCATCAACCTCTGGAAGTCATTTTCTATATAGGCGATTTTCAGGAGACAGGAGGTTTTGAAATTAATCTTCTCTCTTTTCTTCATCGATTCATACGTCCCGATATCGGTGGTGAAAGAGGAGAAATCACCGGATATAGTGAAAGAGAGAATGAGAGCCCCAGAGAGCATATTGTCAATATTTTCATCCATTATCTGGAAAAGGGGAATCCGACAGATTCCGATATGGTTGAAATCCTCGAGGAAGCATTACTCGAAGAACACTTAAGCAATAAAATCGCAGGAAAGATTATCGAAACTCTATGTGAAAAGATAATCAGAAAGATAGTGAATAATCATATTCTGAAGGAAATAGATAGCGAGTTTGAACAGATTATCAAATTGTTCCTGAAACTTCAGCTGGAGAATCGGACTACCGGCGAGATCCGCAATGAACTTATCAAAGTTCTTGGAGTCAACAGGCTGGAGAGAACTCTCTATCAGCGCGTCAGCATTGGCTTATCACACTCATCAGAAGATCGACTGAGATCTGTCTCCTCCATTTTCAAACAGGCTGATGCCCGGTCATACCTGGCTAAACAGAATGGAAAGAATTGCGTATTCGGATTAAATAACAAGCATATTGAGAAATCCTATAAAAATGAGATTTCAATTCTGATTATTGATGATGAAAAAGAATATATAAATATTCTCCAGAGGATTCTGATAGAAAAATACCATTGGCCCAATGTCTTTAATTTTATGAATGATGAGGATGGAGCCTTCTCCTATCAGATGCTTCAGGATATCGATGTCATCATTCTCGATCTGCAGCTCTATACAGATGATGATTTCAATGTAATTCTCGCTTACCTCAAAGGTGTTTCTGAAAAAAGGGATTTGCAGATTATCGTGAATTCAGGATTTGTAGAACAGAAGCGGGATCTTCTGGAAAAACTGCAGAATACAAGAGGTTTCAAGGTCATAGCCGTACTAAATAAATCAGAAACTGTTTTTGAAGAGATTGATAAAATAATATCAGAGCGTTTTAATATCGCTTTTTAGTCTTCTTCACTGAAAATCTCAGCAGTAAAACTGAAAATTTCCGTATTTTCATTATTTATATATTCGGGAGTGAGACCGGCTTTTAAAAAAGTCTGATCGAGAAAAGTCTTCCTGTTCCAGTTTTGCTCGGTAGCCACCTGAGGAAGGAGCAGACCGGAATAGTATCCGTTTTTCACATAGAGTCCGTCTTTTCCCACTCTTATTTTCATTGGATTTATCACTTTTTCCAGAGGTGATAATACTGATATTTCAATAGTTATCAGGTCCAGTTCCTCTTTATTCACAGGAGTAAAACGGGGATCTCTGAAAGCTGCTGCTTCAGACATACTGTGGATTGTCTCCGATAGCGGTTTGTCTGATACTATGTTGCCTATGCAACCTCTCAGATTTCCCTCTTTTCTCAGAGTTACGAAAGCACCGCAATGGTCTCCCACAGCTTCTATTTCAGGTTTCACTTTTTCTATACCCAGAAAATAGGCAATATTCTTCCTGGCGTATTCAAGTAGATTTTCTTTATCTTTTTTATTCAATTGTGCCATTGCATTTCTCCTTAAAGGATACAGCGCCATAAGAGACAATTTTCCCTTTTTCCGATTCTTTTCCTTCAGATTTTGAGCGACTTATAAGATCCATTTCAAAACTTTTATCATAGAGAGCCAATACGGCACTAAGACAACCGGAACCACAGGCATCTATCTGTCCGGTTCTTTTCTGCTCGCAGATCTCCCGCCAGTCTCCTTTTTCAAATAATTCCAGTGCCCGATTTGCTTTTGCCAGGGCGTTTTTTTCACTTTCATAAAGACTCAGATTGGAAGTTACAACAAATAATACGTTCTCAGGAGATGATCCATATGCCCGTCTGAGAGCTTTTGTCAGTTTTTTTACCATAGAGATTGTCGTTTTACCGAGAAGAACAGGCAATATCTTTACATCTCCCATAATATGACTGATAAATGGCAGCTGGTCTTCAATGCCATGCTCTTCAAGATGGGGTATCTCATCGCGTATAATGGATGGGTCATCATCTTTGAATAGATGGAGAGACTTCATATTTACCTCTAACTCTCCTGCTGCTGTGTAAAAAATGGATGACTGAGGAAGTATTATTTTATCAGTTTCCTCTCTGTGTACAGGAGAAATTATTACGACTTCATGAATATCAGAAGAAGCGGCTGATAAAAATGCATCTGCCATCTGCTGTCCTGTTGTACTGTATCCCGCATGAGGTGAGATTATCAGATTGGACTGCCCCCGGGATTTATCCTGTATATATGAATCTATTAATTGAGATAGTTTTTCTTTGTCAGAGGGATAAAAAATCCCCTGAACAATAGGCTTTCTCATTTTTTTCAGTTTTGCATTATTCATATATCAATTATCAGTTTTTAGATGATTTGTTTCAAGAAGGGGTATCTTCTGCTGCAGCTTTTTTATCCGTTGTTCATCATAGGTTATGAATAGATTTTTATCCTTTTCAACCAGAACTGCACCTTCTTTGCCACCTTTAACCCTGCGGATATTTTTTACTTCTGTATAGTGAATATCAGCTATGTCTTTGTTCTTTTTACTGCTGTAGAGAAGGGCCAGGTTAGCCCCGTCGATAAGAGTGTCCAGAGGAATGGATTTTCCTTTTGTAGATTTAATTACAACATACCCTCCGGGATAGTCTCTTACATGTAACCAGATATCATTCCCTCGCGATTTATTTCTCAGAATAAAATCATTTTCTTTTGAATTTCTACCTACATATATTTCATAACCATAAGAGTGAAAAAGTAGTCCTATGGTTTTTTTATTTCTTCGAGATGATTCTTCCTTAACTGTTCCGATCAAAGGAATCAACTGTTCCAAAGATTCTGATTGATCTAGATTCTTTAAAAGTATCTGCAAATCTAAAAGCCTAATCTCCTGTTGATTAATTTCTTCATCAACCAGTTTTAAACCATTATTATATTTTTTATATTTCTTAAAATAATCTTCACTGTTCTCAAGAGGTGAGAGTTCCGGTTTCAGAGAAATAACGATCGCTTCGTTGTTGTGATTATAATCTTCGACTTCAAAATGGGTCACACCTTTCTTCAGGCCGTGCAGATTTGCCAGTATCAATTCTGCTCTCTCTTTGAGAGTTTCAGATTCAAGATATCTGCTTTTGCGTTTTTCAAGTTTTTCCAGGTGTGATTTGGTTTTTGAAATTCGGTTTATTATTCTCTTGCACTCAATGTTCTTTTTTCTGAAAAAATCATTCTCATCAGTTTTCCGACTGTAGTAATGTTCAATAAAATCATTAAATAATTCATATCCCTTGTATGAGCGCACTTCTGTCTCTCTGGTTTTCTTCTGCATTAAATGAGAGAAGTCGGGGTTGAAATACTCTCCGGAAAACTCCCCGTATTTACTTTTTCTGAAAAGGACATCGATAATAATATGATTTTCATCAGTTAAGATGATATTTGGATTACCACTCCATAATCGCAGCCATAGATGATATACAATGCTCTGAGATCGAATGAACAGGCAGACAAGTCTTTCGTTTCCCCGATGATCCACATTGACTATTGAACCACCCTTTATTCTTGATCTGAGTAATTGTGAGAACCGTGGAGGTGCCGTGGGAAACTGAGGTTTTGTCTGAATATGATGAAGCCTGACTGCACCATGGGTTAGACAAATCAGAATTTTCTGTTTTTTATGGTTATTATATGTCTCCAGATAAAGGGAAAAACGCTCAGGCTGGTTAATTTTATCAATTCTCGAACCGGAAAGATCCAGTTCATCCAGTATGAGATTTACCTCTTTATAATTTAAAGACATATTCCGATTACCTGATAAAACTCATGGCAAGTCCTATCAGTCCACCGAATACTCCACCCCAGATTACAAGCCACCCGAGATGTTTCCTGATCATATCCTGAATAATCTGTTTTACCATCTCTGGTGTAAGCTCATCTAATCTTTTATCAACAATGACATCAACTTTTTTGATCAGTTCTTCAGAGACTTGATCTGTTGTCAGATTATTGTTGATGGCATTCATAAAATCAGGAGAAGATGTTTCTGTACGGATAAAATCTTTGATCTTTTCAATAAAAGGCTCTCTGTAAGATTCCAGTACCGACGCTCCGCCGAACATACCAAGCATGCCTCCAATTGAAGAATTGAGAATAGTCTCGGATATACTGTTGAATACTTTATTGTAATCAACTGAGTTTATGGCCGCTTCAAAATCAATACTCGGCATCAGTGATTCAGATTCCTCTTTGATAATATTCTGGATATTTTCAATCGTGAAGAACTGATCCATTATCATGACTTTGATTCCACTTTTGAATTCCATAAAATGGAGAGGTATTACTCCCGATCCATAGAGAAAAGGCACCTTTTCAAATAACATATATATAGCCAGCCAGTTGGTAACAGCACCGGATAAGGCAAAATAACCGGTATTTAATATCTGCTCTCTGAACAGTGGTGAAAAATAACCGATAATAATTATAAGTATGGTTGTTAATGTAGTAATTGAACTTTTATTCATCAAATCCTCAATATTTTTTTTAATATTTAGATTGGAATATAAATTATATAAAGCTAAATTATCAAGATGCAGCAGAGAAAGGTTATGAGAATTAATATATTGTTAATATTATTTGCCCTATTTATCATTTTTCCCGTATATATCAGCGCTAATGCTGTAAGTGGCCAGTATTCTCTTCCTGTCAGTTCAGTCCGCTTCGAGAAACAGGGAAATTTCTCCTTATTGCCTGTTGGCTGGTCAAAAGAGGGGAATGCTGCATTCGTTATAATCAATAGATCAAAAAAGAATGTGAAACTTTTAATAATCAATACTATTGAAGATAACATTTTATGGGTATCACCAGTATTCGGAATGGATGATACACGAAATTTAAATCAAATCTGGAATGATAATATTGACATCTTCAGCAATAAACTCGCAGATTTCGGTATTATTCCCGATGGAAACCCACGTTATGGCGGGACTGCCTTTTCTGAAGAAAATGATAACTTTAGACTTCATGCAAAGGAGCTTCGGCAGACAGGAGTCGATGGTATTACCTCTTTATCACTAAATATTTTTTCAGAAAAAAGAGGAGAGAAAACTCTGTACAAATACATATATACGAAAGAAAGAGATGCAATTCTCATCGATTTTCAAGTTCTCGGATATTTCAGAAGTCCATGGGAGAGTCGTATCATAGCTGTATCCGCTGAGAATATTCTCAAACCGACTGGTGAAGATTTTGTAGAATTGAGATTCTCCGGAGCTCACCTTTCTCATGGCTATACACGTATTGTCAATAAGGATACTCATTTAATCGATGCTGTGCTTGGTGGACAGTTTTACAATAGCAGAACTCTTCTTCAAAAAGGTGCAAATGCAAATTCCACAGTTCAAACAGGTGAACCTCTTGTTCTTCTCGCAGCGAGACAATTCAACTGGGATCTTGTTTTTCTTTTGATCGAATATGGTGCTGATACTAGAGAGTCTGACAAAAGAGGAAGATCTTTGCTTCACTATGCGGTGATAGATGACAATGAGGAAGTTGTGAGAAAATTACAGCAGATTGGTATAAATGAGACACTTAGAGACATTGATGGTGAGACTCCACTTTCTCTGGCTGAAAAAATGAATCATATGGAAATTATTTCACTGCTTAAGTGAAAATGCCGAGTCTCGATCAAGAACATCTCTGAAAGGTTTTCGTGCCTGTTTCGGATAAAAGACTACGAGTCTCGAATTGACGACTGCTCGCCGGCTCCCAGTCTTTGTTCGCTCCCGAATATGGGAGCTCATTTATGATAGGGTTCGTTTTTTATGATGCGAAAGGCTCTGTAGATCTGTTCCAGGAGTATCAGTTTCATCATCTGGTGTGGAAATGTCATTTTGGAAAAAGATAAGCTCAATCGCGAATTTTTCTTAATCTCATCAGAAAGGCCTAAAGAGCCTCCGATTATCAGTGTAATATGACTGTTACCGGCAGTTGTTACTTTTTCCATATGTGCTGATAATTCTTCAGAAGAGAGCATTTTCCCTTCGATTTCAAGACTGATTATATATGATCCCTTTTTTATCCGGGAGAGAATTTTCCCACCTTCCTTGTTTTTAATTATTTCTTTTTCCAGATCACTCAATGTTTCTGGACATTTTTCATCTGAAACTTCAATTAATTCAAGAGTACAATAACGGGATAATCTCTTTGAGTATTCATCTATTCCCGCTTTTAGATATTTTTCTTTAAGTTTGCCGACGGATATTACAGTTATTTTCATTAATTCCATTCTTTCTTATATTTGCCTTTTCATCAATGTCGTTCCTATGAGTAAGAGCATTGAAATTTTTACAAAAAAATTGTATCTATAGATTAAATTGGAAAGTAAAGGATGAAATGTAGATGAGTACAGAATTTACTAGGGTTAAAAAATTCCTTAGACAGATGAATATGTTCCATGAACAAGTCGATATGGAA